>Ga0164296_1000573_pt1 | contig 42901 bp, 37 predicted proteins | sample GEODES057metaG_FD_113533 | JGI IMG/M metagenome (GOLD analysis project Ga0164296, IMG submission 113533) | Dystrophic lake water microbial communities from Trout Bog Lake, Wisconsin, USA - GEODES057 metaG | ecosystem: Environmental > Aquatic > Freshwater > Lake | place: USA: Trout Bog Lake...
CCGCTTCGGAAATTGGACCGTTTGCCGCTTCGATTTTTGAACCGATCTCCCGCTTCGATTTTTGAACCGTCTCCAAATCTCCGCTTTGATTTTTGAACTGATCCTCCGCTTCGATTTTTGAACCGTTCCCGTTCTTAGGTTCATTTCCAGGGTTTTCATCCCAGCAGACTGCGAAGGTCGTTGCCTTGCTTGCAGAGCCTGCTGATGGGTCAAAAAATCCTTCGGACACCTTACGAATATAGTTGCCGTCGATGGCCGCTCGAAGGGCAGTGCTTACCGTGGAGGACGATGCGATTCCAGTCCGTCTCATGATTTCCGAGAAGGACATTTCGACCTGCTGACGTCTGAATCCGTATCGGGTTTGGAAACCAATCGTGTGCCGGATGATGACTCCTACGACTTTGACTATTGCCAGCGGCTCGTTGGGAATTGCGTAGTCAAAGAAGTCGTTGGGAATGTGGGTTAGGTTGCCATTCCCAGAGAAGAAACCATTGAACTCATCGGGTGAGCTGATGTATTCCTCGCTCATGTCCCACCGCAGGCTATAGAGAGCAGAGAAGCCCTCTTCTCCGGCCTTGTGGGGCTGGCCAAACCTCAGGCAGTCGATGTACCGTTTTGAGAGTGCCTCTTCGATGGCGTCCTTGATGGCACCTCGTGAGACGCCCGCCTCTTCGATGAGTTCTCGGTAGCTGACGTGCGTATGCTCGTTTGTGGGATTGCCGTTTTCATCGGACCATCCAAGGGTCTTTCTGATGAGAAAGGCGACGAGGCGAAGGCATCCTCGTGAGGCGTTAGGGAGCACCACGTCGAAGAATTGGTTCGGCGTGTACGTGGTCGAACTGGTGGGCAACTTGAAGCCCGGGAAGAGCTTCTGGGTGGCCTTGGGTTCGTTCGTCTGATGCTCGGATTGCCTCTGAATCACTCGTTATTCCATTTGATTTGCAGGTTTAGATGCGAGTGATTTGATGTCGATTCCGAATTTAGCAGCGTGCTCTTTAACCATCCGGTTGATAAGCCAGCTGCGTGAGCGGTCCTCTTGCTCACCGAGGTGTTCTAGGTATTCGAGCACGCCTGACTCAAATGTGACTCCTGCGGGCTTTACGGTTCGTCCTGTAGATTTAGCGCGGCCTCTTGGCATGTTTTCTCCGTATAGGGTCGAGTGCATCCTCATGGCCTCAGTTGAGATCAGATGTTCAAAGATGTCAACCCTAAAAGGTGATGACGGAGGACGGGCCCGAAAAGCGTCTCGAATCTGATCGGAGGGGTGTTCAGACGTCTGAACAGTCAGTGAGAGCGGATTCTTGAATCCTCTACTTCACGGCTTCATCGAACTCTGTATGAGACGAAGAAGAAGAGAACATCCCCCCATTCCATCGCCCTTGATAGGTCAAGGATTCCCGCCGCACCAGGCTGCGAGAGCGGTCATTCAGGTCGTCAGGGAAATCCACGAGGCCAATTACGATTTGGATCCGCGCGAAATCGAGGAGACGCTTCTTGAAGCGGTTAGGAAAGCCCGGCGCGAGCGAGGTCAGGGAGGTGGAGCATGAGAATGTCTGTTTTCGATTGCAATGTCTTCGTCCAGGCGGTGGCCTTTCAAGGCGCGGCGTATCAGTGCTTTGCCCATGTTCTTCACGGTCCCGACCGTTTGCTGACTTCAAAGTACGTGCTCGATGAGGTCCGATATGTGCTGTCGATGCCGTGGCTTCAAGCCAAACTTCCGGGGCTCACTCCAAAGCGAGTGCAGGCCCTCTTCCACCATCTCCACCGGGCCGCAATTTATGTCGAGCGAGTGCCAAAGGTCTTTGACTTCCCACCGGATCCGGATGACGCTCCGTATCTCGACCTCGCTATCCATACCAGCGCTTTCGCACTGGTGACCAGAGACCAGGCTTTGCTGCGATTGCGGCAAGCAGATTACGATCTGGGCCTTCGACTCAGGGAAAGACATCCAACCCTGCATTTAGCCATTCCCGAACTCTTCCTTGAATTGATTGACGCAAAGCCGACGATGAAAGAACTTCTCGAACGGCGTCGCCGGGTTTGATGTCGTGCGCGTTCTTAGTACTCGCTGGGAAGCAAAATCGTCGTTGCCGACCTGTCGGCCTCGGTGATAATCCAGAATCGAGTGCTGAATCTGTCTTGGTAGACGGAAAAGATTCTCGTCCCTTCGATGAGCGCCTGGTCGTTGGCCTGCCTGTCGTCCTCGCCGCATTCTCCCCAATCTCCTCGTGCATGCTTTCTGAGCGAGAGCAGAATATCTTCCGGATCAAGTGTCTCCCTGGCTCCGACTGTGATGAGGGTTTGTCCCAGATTGAGTTTTGCCCGTTGCGTTTCCATGGTGAACCTCCTTAAAGCCCACTTGTCCTGCTGGAAGGGTGGGCCGGTTCTGCCGAACAGACACAGCAGAATGCCTGTTCGGTTAAGAGAAGGCTCCCTTAGGAGCCTTCGGCAAGCCGCTTAGAGGCGATTGCGTGATACTCGGAGTTCATCTCGATTCCGATGTATTTGCGGCCGACTAGCTTTGCCGCGACCAAGCTGGATCCAGATCCAGCGAAGGGATCAAGAACGATGTCCTCCTTGCGCGAGAATGTCTCTACGAGCGGGAGAAGTGCTGATATGGGTTTCTGGGTTGGGTGAAGCTTGTTCCCGCTGTATGTCCAATCCAGGACGTCTCCGATAGTGCTCTCGGGTTTGGCAGGGAAGCCTTTTCCCAGAAGGTAAGCGCATTCGTGCTGATATCGAAGGTAGCGCGTGGTCGAGGTGTAGCGTTTTGGGAAGACGAAGTGTCCGAGGATGTTGAATCCGGCGGATCGGAAGGCTTGAAGGAACCGGTCTGCATGTGGCCATCCGTAGAAGCTCACGCAGTAGCTGTCTCGGGCCAGGACTCTGTACATTTCTGCGAAGGCTGGAGCAAGCCAGGAATCATTGTCGTCGTTCATGACGGTTCTGCCGTCTCGCGAACGGTAACGCACGATGTACGGCGGGTCGGTTAGGATGAAGTTGACGCTCCGAGCTGGTAGCTCTGGCAGGATTTCTAGACAGTCTCCTTGGCGAATTGAATTGGTCGTAAACATATACGCTCCTTAAAGCAATTGCGGCTGCACCATGCAGCCTTGTTAAAGGCCACGTCTCAAGCGGGTGACTCAAGCAAGCGGCTCAAGGAGAAATTTGTTCTTCGCGAGGAATGCCGCTAGGCAGGGGAAATTTGTCCTTTAACCGTGAAGCGACACCCGCAAGCTGGCCGAAACTTATCGAGGCTCATGGTTTGTGATGCGGTTGCAGAAGCGTTGTTGCCGGCCACAGCTGAGCCAAGAGGCAGGAGCAAGACGAGCGAAGTGAACTCGCCTTGCCGATTGTGAGTGGGGCTCTTTCGCGACGGTCAGTCGAGTCCTTCGAGGATGATTCCCGCCGCTTTGCGAACCTCCTCCAAGGATTGGAGCAGAAGGTCCTTGTCGCCCTTGTAGAGCTGGATGTAGTCGGAACTTGCGGTTCCTGAATCCAAGCCGATGGATTGAGCAACGACGAAGGCGACGGCTTCGGCTTGAAGCTCTCGACTTTGCCTTGTCGTCCCTTTGCGCTCTTCTCCGTGGTGAAGGATTTCGTGGGCAAGTTCGTGAACTAATGTGGTGAATTCCTGGGCGGGATCGAGCCCTTCTTTGAGCACAATCGAGCCTCCCTTGGACATTCCAAGGGCACCTCCAAGCTGATCGGAATACTCGAGCTCGATGGAGAGTTGACGGGTCAGGCTTTTGAGACGGTCGGCATAGTCGCCGGGATCACCGGAAACTTTGGCGAATTCAGGAAGTGGTTCGCCGTCGGTCTGGCTAACGTCGAAGACATAGACCACTCGAAATCGAAGAGTCTTCTCTTCGTCTTTGCTGGGTTCCGGAGTTACTGAGTTTGACTCGGTCCGCCGCTCGTCTTTGATGAGCATGGGTGCAAGAATGGCGATTCCTTTCTCCCCTGCTTTGACGAATCTCCCTAGCGATCGCCATGTGTGAAAGCCTGCGACGTTGGTCGCTTCCGGTTGTTGGGCCATGATGAGAAGGACGTTTCCGAGGCTGTAGCGGTGGAACCGCGCCATGGTTGAAAGGAAGTCTTGAAGCTGTTCGCTGTGTCCGGATTCGAGCGCGTTGCCGAGGGTTTCAAGCTGCTGCTCGATGAGTTCTTTCGCTTGGTCTGTTTTCACGGGGCTTCCTCCTTCAAAAAGGTGCTGTTGCCCCCATATCGCCTTGTTCTCGCGATTTGCTTCAGCTAGATTTCGCTCGCGTATCTGCCACAAAAAGGGCTTGACCCGGATGAACCGGGCCAAGTTTTCAGGTCTTTGATTACTCTTTGGGAGTGTCTTTAGCGTTTGGCTCGACGAGGATGAGCTCGTAAGCGTCTTTGCCTGGGAAGGGCATCAGTTCGAGCTTGACGGTGTAACCCGCCCGATTTTTCAGAGGGAATGCCGCTCCGATTTTTCGCCAAATTGGCTTCTTGTCTCCCGCCTGGACGTTCACAAGGGCATCGAGTCTTTTTGTCTTTTCAGTTGTCATAAATTCCTCCATTCGGATTTGCTCGGAGCTTGATTGCCCGCGAGCGCCCTTGAAAAGGCTCATAGTGCCGAGATAACGCAAGGGGGGGAGAACCACCTTGACTGCACAAGCCATCGGCGCGGAAGTGGAGGTACCCCTTGCGTATGGCGAGGCCATGGGCCACAAGAGGCGGCTATCGTGCGGACAATCCAAGCTAAATCGAGCATTCAGAGGGAGGAGTGACGGTCAAAAGACGGAATTGAGAACGCTGTGCAACCGTTGCGGTGTGACATTTAAATGGCCTTGTCGGGATCTGGGCATTCATGAAAAGTGGCCCTCTGGAAAGTTCTACATGCCTTTCCCCCAACGGAATTCGTGTTCTTCTCCGAGTAAGAAACGCTAAGAAAATCAAGGTGTTCAGACGTCTGAACAATGGCTATTTCAGCCCGGTCAAGCCCTTAAGTCACGCGGCTCCCAAAGTCCGCATATCGCCTTTGACACACTTGGTTTTGGGAGGTTTATGAGTGAGATTGAGCAACCGAAAAACGAATTTGAATCGACTCTCATGCCTCCCATTTTTCGAGTGCAGCTCGTCCGGGAGCCCGGCGTACAGCGCGAAACTTTGGATGGTCCTCTCGATGCGGCACAACTGCTCTGCCGCTATCTGGAAAACGAAGACCGAGAGCACTTCGTGACACTGATGCTTGATGTTAAGAACAAGGTGATCGGGATCCACACCGTGAGTATCGGAACCCTGAATTGCTCCCTCGTTTCTGCCCGTGAGGTCTTTAAGGCCGCAATCCTTGCCAATGCTGCATCGATCATCATCGCCCACAACCACCCTTCTGGCGATACCACCCCTTCCCCCGAAGACTTTCAGGTCACCGAGACTCTCAAGAAGGCCGGCAAACTCCTTGATATCGAAGTTCTTGATCACGTAATTGTAGGAGAGGATGGAGGCTTCACTTCACTGCGTCGTGATGGTCGAATGCCTCGCGACTAACAATAGATTAGGAAGGTCTTGCTCAAAAATCTCTTTAATTCGCTTTTGTTTCGATCCAGGCAACTAGAGTGGATGAATACCCTCCCCGCTCTGAGGCAAGACCTGAATGCACGAGTTCACGCTGCAACATCGGCTCAATTGTTTCATGCAAAAGGCTGTGTCGATCATCTATTCCGAGGGGTGAGGGTCTAGCTGTCGAAGCCAATATTGACTCGACTGAACGCTCAAGGCTTGGAGATCGCAACCGTTCTTCATCCACTGCAAGTGTGAGCAACACAGTCTTGTGCTCCCCTTTCAGTCCTTGGCCTTCGACACGCCAAACGGTCACTACACCCGTAATACTTCCGCATACACATACGCCAATCTCTGATGGTGCAAGTGCCCTCCATCGAGAGAACTCTTCAACAATCAAGCTGTGGTCCAGTCCTAGAAGCTGAGCTTCCTCAGACTCCTGGGCTTTCTCCCGATCGATAGTCAGAAGGGCGATGCGGCCCACTCCACCGTTGACCAACTCGAACATCCCATCACCGATTGAGCGCACGCTTTGCTTCTTATCTGAAACGGAATCAGTGAAGAAGTCGATCAGCCTGGCAAAGTCCGCATTTATGTCGCTGAATGCGCGGTAATCGTCCAAGTTGAACCCATCTAGCTCTTGAAAAAGCTCAAATACCACCTTCCGCGCTTCACTGGCATTCTTTACTGCTTCTTCAAGTTCGAGACGGGTGCGCTTAAGCTCGGGATCTCCAATGGCCTCTTGGTACAGGCGGTCGTAGTTCAAGCGTTCGGACAACTGCCCAAGGATTTGTGAGCGGAAGTCTTCGGCGACGTTCCCTGCTTCATCGACCTTGCCAACCGCTTTTGCTATTTCGGTGAGCTTTTCGTCCAGCAGAAGGAAAATCTTGCCCTCGATCGTGTCGGAGAGAACGAGATTGTAGACCTGGGCTGTATTGACTTGTCCGTATCGATGGATCCGGCCAATGCGCTGCTCCACGTCCATCGGGTTCCAGGGCAGGTCGAAATTGAAGAGAACCTTTGCGAATTGTAGGTTGATTCCTTCGCGTCCAGCTGCAGTGCAAATGAGAACCTTCGGGCCATCTTTTTTGCGGAAGCGACGCTCTGCTGCGATTTTTGCTCCGTGATCTCCTCCGCGCAATACGACCACTCCTTGCCCCGGATATTCCAGCTCGATTTCTCGTGCAACTAGCTCGACGGTGCCGAGGTAAGTCGCAAAAATTACAACCTTCTCGTTGGGGTTTTGTTTCCAGAGTGTCCCAAGTCCGCGAAGGAGCTTGTCCACTTTCGTTTCTCGGTCACTCGGAAAGTCAGCCAGCAAACTAGTGATCCGTCGTCGCTCCTCCGGAAGTTGGATGCTGACTGTTCGTGTAACAAGATCTTCAGCTCCGGTGGTTTCTTCCTCGCCGCTGTAGGAGTCTGCAAAAAGGGCTAGGTCATCTTCACCGATGCTCTTGATGAGCTTAAGCCTCAGGTCAGCAAGGATTCGGTCGACTTCACCACGACCAATTGGGTCGTCAGGAAGCCCATTTTCTTCGTGAATGAGTTGCCTTGCTTCGCGGTGAAGAACCTCACGTCCGTCTAAGTCGAGTGACCGATCCTTGAGAATTGCCTCATGGATGATCAGCATGATGAGACGTTTTCGAAGAGTTCGACGAACCGCGGCAAAGCTGCTTGCTGCAATCTTTTGGAAAATGGCCATCAGGAAGCCGATGGCTTGGCCCTTGCCCCCTTCGCGTTTTGCAAGGGCGAAGCCGTCTTCGAGATACTCACGCAACAACCCGTAGAAACGGCGCTCGTCGTCCGACATGGTGAATGACTCCGTATGAACCCAGCGTCGAGCAAAGAGGGATGATCCGTCAGAACGACACGCATCCGCTTTCGTGCGCCGGAATACGACGGAGTTGAGGCGATGGCGATTCTCCACCATATCTGCCGAACTCTTGAACAACGTTGGGTCTAGAAGCTGGATCAGCATCCAGAACCTGAAATGGTCCCCCTGGTGAGGCGTTGCCGAGAGTAATAACAGGTCTCGGGTGTGCTCTCTGAGAGCCTCAGCCAGCTTGTAATTTTCTGTCTTCCTGACTTTGTTGCCATTTCGATAGGCGGTCAAATGGTGGGCTTCATCGAAAACCACCAAATCCCAGGTCGGAGCCTCAAGGAGGCGCTGCACTCGTGCTGGTCTCTTGAGCGTATCAATACTGGCTATCAAGAGGTCGTGCTTGGCAAAAGCGTTGCTCTTACGGTCAGTCACATCACCCTCTGAGCCAAAAACTTCGAATCCAAGATTAAAAACTTCGTTCAGCTCTCGGTGCCAGTTATTGACGAGACCAGCGGGCACGATCATTAGGGCGCGTTTAAGTTCGCCACGACTAGCAAGCTCGCGAAGAATCAAAGCCGTTTCGATTGTCTTGCCGAGACCAACTTCGTCACCGATCAGGAATCGTCGAGGCGACTCAGTGGCAACGCGGTGTGTCAGAACAACCTGATGAGGAAGTAGGTCTATCTTGGCGGAAGTCAGAGCTGACGAGCTGGTGAGCAACGGCAATGCATGAGACTGGTAAGACAAACGCACTTTCCTCAGTCGTTCCGCTGTGCCCGCGACCCCAGCAATCGCCTGCTCGCTTCGGCTTTGCTGGCTTTGGAGAGACTCGACTGGAACTCGACGCTCTCCAGACGGGAAGAAGACTCGAATGTATCCGTCACGGGGCGTATCAAGGATGACTCCTTCCCCGAACTCGGCATGATTTATTCTTTGACCCGGATTCAGAAGACTCTCAGCAATCAAGAAAGCCTCCGAAGAAAAAGCCCGATGGTGTCATTTCCGACTGTAGAGACTCCATTTGAGGAAGGTTTCCCTAACCAAGACACATCGTCTTCTGCACCGGACCATAGGGCTCGACCGAAATCCAGCTCTGAGTTTGTGTGTGGTGGCCCACATCTCCAGCTAAACCCCCCTGTCGTCTCCTGGCGGATCCGTTTCCCACCGTCTGGTACGTAAAACACGAGACCTGCTTGCAGCTGGTAGTGCTCTTGGAACGAGAGAATCCATTGACGAAGCGGCCGGGTCAGCCATTCTTCAGCATCTGCGGGGGATAGTAGGTCGAGACATGCGTCAATACCCGCCACAACAATTGTGTTACCGCTGTTTGCAGGCAATTCCTCCGGCCATGCCCGCGAAAGTTGGACGAACTGTCTCATCGAAACGACATCTTTGGATTGCACTAAATTTCCCAAGGATTCACCATCCCAGAGGATCGTCATTCCAGTTCGCTGCCAACTTGCGTCTCGGAGAATCTCCATCAAGCTTCCTCCGCGAATAGCGACATTTGAGCAACCTTATCTCGATTGCTTGCCTCCCATGTGCGGAACAGGGTCATTGCTCGATTGGCGGCATTTCGAACGTCGCTGTTTCCACCTTGCGTTGCATGCCACTCTAACAATCCTTTGAGCCCAGGATGCGCCCTGAAATTCTCATTGTTGAGAGTGCCTTCGGCGTTGATGCCGCTATCGGCATAACAAGCTCCGATCAGCACCATCGCCTGTTCGTAGTCGCTGGTCATTCGGGCACGCTGCTTGCCTTTCCAGGCTTTGGCAATTTCTAGAGGGGATTCGAGGTGATAGACCTTGTTTTTCTCAGAGCACCAGCCGAGCTTCAAGAATTCATCAGGTGCGGAGCCGGTGCCGCGCATGTACTTCTGCATCTCTCCTCGGTCCCGTGATGTTGTCCCTTGGAAGATCCGAAGTAGTTGTCGAGTCAGTGGCTCGGCATGGACGGGCAGCGGGTCTTTGGCACGCTCACCGTCTTCTTCAAGTAGCAAATTGATGCCGACCAGAGCCTCTTTGAGCGTAATCGGACGATCATCGTCGACAAAGACCTGACCGTAGTGGCGCGAATAATATTCAAGGGCCTTACCACGCCGAATGACATTGAGATCAGCGTCGGGCAAGCCTTCGGCACGATGACTTTCGAGAATTGTTCGGAGCTGATTGACCTCGCGGAGAACTTCACGTCTCATCTTCGCCCAGCTAATTGGTGGTGGTGCTGACATCCGCTTTCGGCAAACGTGAATGATGTCGAACTCAATCGTCTGCGAGCCAAATGTGCCAGGTTTGGCTCCTTCGCCTTTTGTCTCGTCACTCCGGATCGGGTAAGTCGCTTCGAGATAGAACCCTGCGTCAAAAAGGCTTCCCAGGACATCCACCCAAGGTTCATCGTCCTTGTGATGGAAAGTGAATGCAAGCAATCCTGAAGGCTTCAGGACACGGTGAGCCTCAGCCCAACATTCGGTGAGAATGCGTCGGTAGAATGCGTCCGCGTCGTCTGGGTGTCTTGCGCGATTTGCCACAGCTTCCAGGGTTTTTGGCGAATATTCACCGCCGAACTGTTCAGGGTACTTATCTTTCAGCGCGAGTGCCAGCCAGACGTGGAAGAAATCAGCAAGCTCAGAGTAGTGGAGCAAACCACTAAAAGGCGGGTCAGTGATCACCAGGTCAAGAGTCGCCGTCGCTAGTTGTAGATCCGATGCCGACCGACAATACAGCTCGGAAGAGGAAATCGGATCACGGAGGAGCACCTTAATCCCTCGTGCACCAGAATCCTCAGCATCAGGCACCTTTGAACTCACTCGCTTGCTATCTACAATTTCCCAAGGTTCATTCGCCCAAGTTAGACCTTCGACGCAACCTTCTGTCGAAGAGGCCCAGTTTCCTCTGCCGAGCTTGTGAAATACGTTGTTCTCGATCGTGGTTGCTTTGGGATGGTAGTTGCTATTGCTGAACATAGGCTCCAATTTGTCGGCCGTTATGTTCCAGATGCAGAATGAATTCTGATTGCGGATATATTGCTGAAATGCTCCGATGACAAACTCACGAGCATCCCACCGGTGAGAACCAACTTCGCAGTTCGCCCTAAGAATCAGGGAGTTTCCTAGGAGTTGAATTGGGTTGAACATCTTCCACCAGTGCGTGAAGCCATGGTTTGGAATACCACCGTTATTCATGTGGGTCATAAAGCCGTAAGGCAACTCTGACTCGGGCCAATATCCATGCAAGTCTGTGTCTTTGCGTATCTCCCATTCGTGCCAACCAGCTGAAAGGCGTTTGATTCCTGGAACGGCAAAGAACCTGCCGCTGTATGCACGGCCTTCTCGGTCGGCTTTGGGGCTGTATGCCTGAACGGCATATGGCGCCGTGGGGCCAGTTTTTTTCGATGCTTTAATCGCATCTAGGACATCGTTTTCGCGACCGCATGTCGGAGCTTGGCAAGTGAAAGTTGATCTTGCAGGAACATTCCCCCCGCGTTTGTCCGTGAAAAACGATTTGCCAGTGACCGGATCAGTAACAGTTTCAGGGAGCTTGCCCCGGACTTCGATAAAGCGCAAAGTCCGAGCTCGCTCCTCGAACCACCTCATCGAGTCTTCACTTGAATCAGTTGCCGAACCCCCGTAAGGTTTGCCTGTCGCCGACATGGCAGGAGTTCCCTTAAGCCACTCTTGGCAAACCAGTAGAGTCAAGTCAACTTTCTTATTGGTAGGTTTTCGGCTTGTCGGCGGGAATAGGGTTTGGTTACAGGAAGGACACTCAACGCCATTTCGCCTCAGAACTGCGAAAGGCTTCTCCTCTGGCGAGAGGACGAGGTCAGCATCGGGTGCCATTCGAGCGTCTTGCTCTTCTATATCGAAGACGAACTGGCAATGTGGGCATCTATAGTCCGTGTAGGCCTTCACGGTGAGAGTCTTTATCGCAATCACGGGACTCGACAAGATTGGCGTGCGGTGACCGCAACTCAGGCATGGGCCATGCTTTGCCCAGAAGGTGTAGATGATCTCAGGTCCGTCGTAGCGAAATTGCCAACGGTCTTCCGGAGCGACTGAGAACGGGTCGAAACCTTCACCCATTACTTTGCCGGTCGAGAGCTCGATCCACTTGCCTAGCTCACCCCTAGGGCCGTCGCATGCATAGAAAGGCGTGATTTGAGGCTGAACCTCTGTTGCGATATCAGAAAGGAGCGCTTCAACCTCCTCCTTGGTCACCTTCGCGAACTCGTTCTTGACGACGAACCACGCAACTGGATTGAGATCCACTCCAGTCATCTGCATTCCTAGGCGGGAACCTTCAACGAGGGTGGTTCCGCCACCCATGAAGATGTCGGCGACCTTAATGTTCTTGAAAGCACCCTTCGCCTGGTGGTTGGCATAGTACACATCCCATACCGCTTTGGCTGCCCTCGTGGGGTCTTCCGGGGCTTTCATGGCGGCCGACAGCAGAAGAGATCGGAACACACTCGACCGCCTTCTAGCCCACCATTTGGACATCTGATAAATAGGCTTTCCAGCATTACCCTCGATGTCGGCAACCTCATTGATTGGGAGAATAGGGAAATCTACTTCAAGGCATGTCAATGGGCGGTTCGGGTCGTTGAAATCAACGGTCTCCATGGCCACTTCACGTCCAGCTCCAACAGCTCGCGCCACTTGTTCAACGAGAACATCTTTTTTGGTCGGCCCTTTCGTTCGCGCCATTACTGAACCCCTCCGATCTCGACAAACGGAACCAACACTTCAAGCAAGCTGAGCCCGCCATGCATGAGCGTTGGGTATCCACCCGGGCTTCTCCACTTTCGACGTCCCAACGCAAATCTAATCAGGCCGGATGGTGTGGACATGACCATATCTACGGGAGGGCAAAAGCTCCCTGACGAATGATCTGTCGCGTCTGCAAACCGCTGGCTCTTCAAGGTTTCCTTGAGGTAGTTGCTTTGCTCTTGAGTCGAATCACTAAATAGGCCGCTTGCAGCATATCCATGATCGCTCGTGACGATGACCTGGCGTCCTAGAGCCAGTTTTTTGATAAATGCCCAGAATTCTGGACTCGACATTTGCGCTGATACATCCCCGACAAGGGCGTCTATGCCGTAGTTTGGTGAGCTGTATTCGTGGAGCTTTGTATCCGGCCAATGATGCCAGAAAACCCAATTAGGATGAACTCCGAGGCGGTTCGCACAGTCCACCCAAGGAAGATTGGTCGTCTCAGTATGGGCATCGAGTAAAGCGAACGTTGATGGCTTACCGTTGTTCTCCAGTGATGACCGTTGCGGCAAATTGAGGGCTCGCGCAAAAGAATTGGTGTCAGCTGGGAGTTCAGACCTGGTGACACTGACTGAGCGGACAGAGATCCCATGCTTAGGTGCCTCGCGCACGAGCATTGGAAGTTCGCGAAGGGACATGGCGTCCAGGATTAGGATAGCTTTTGGCCCGGATGAAGTTGACCACCATTCTCTGAGTCTCGATGCTGTCGAAGGCACCATTGCCTGAAAGTCTTTCCACAACTCCCATGCAGTCGATGCGATCAACAAGTCGAGTTCGCCGGACATTTGGTCCCGCTTCTTGACCTCGGAAGCAATATTTCCATTGAGGAAAGGCTCTGACCATATCGCTAGTAGCTCTTCAGAAAAGGCTCGCCAAGCTTCTGTCGAAGACTCTTCAAGCCGAGCCGATAATCGCGCCGCGGCAAGACTCACTGAGCTTGATCCTCTTTCTGGAGAGACAGGGCGTATGTAATTCCGTCGGGCAGGTTCTGCAGAAGCTTCTTGAGCTGGGCACCGGTAGCCTTTTCGAATTGCAGGCTGATAGTGAAAATGTCTGTACCTTGACCGATTCCCCAAGCCTCAATCTTGCCTAGAAGGTTGAGAGCAGATGTTGCTTGCTCAGTCTGATGGGCAATGCGCAACTTTGCGGGGGCACCGCCGAAGATGTCCGAAGGCGGGACTATCGGGTCAGTTGGGTTGGCAGTAGTTCCCGTTGCTGTCGGATCAAACAGGTTCCCGTTACCGGTCGGCGAAACAGATACTCCGCCGCCGCTCGACGGTTGCAGTGCTGGTATGCCTGTAGAGACTGGACTCGCCCCAGGGACCATGATCGTTGTCTGTTCAAGGTCGCTGCCGCTGCCAATCTTGCTCTTCATCCGGTTCCAAGCGTCTTCGTCAGATTCGCCCGCCTTCTTTTGAAGCAGCTCCGTTCCCCGGTAGTTGAGGGCAATTTTGCCCCTGGCACAAAGTCGGACGACCCTCTCCTTCATGGCGACTTCTCCTAGCCATGAGATGCTCTCAGTTCCGTTTGGCATGGGTTCTTGGAGGTCATTCATGAGCTTTCGCAGAGTGTCGTTTCGGTGCGACGCTTCAAGAACAAATCGCTCGAAATCTTCTGGCATGAAGAGGTTATCTCGGATGGAATCTTCGATCGATTGCGGGATGTTGGCTCCCTCTTTGCCGTGTTTTTCGACGCTGAACGTGCACTTCTCAGGTTCCGCATAGTTCCAAGTGAGCACCGTGGCAAACTGATCGAACCGCTTTTTCAGGGCATCTCTTAATTCCCTCTCCTTGGCGGTCCGGATTGCGCTATAGTCGGAACCCCATTCTGTGGCGATCACGACGGCCCTAGCCAAGACAAGTAGATTACGGTCGTCGTAGATGCTGGTCTCCCCAATCTTGGGGAGCAAGAAGCGAACCGTGTTTCGACGTTTCGTAAGGTTCTCTTTGAGCCATCTTCCAAGCTGACCATTAATGTCGTTCGGGGCAATAGGCACCACGACGATTGGTAACTTGGCCGAGTCCCAGCGATCAGGGTGATCTGGATTGGGCTCATGGCTTAAACTCGCCCACGGATTCTTGTCCCAGCTGGGTGGTAGAACGATGACACGGTGCGACTGTGAAGTTGTTTCCAGAACATAGCGGCACTGCTTGGAAATCTGTTCGCGATCCTGTCCTTTGTATCGTCCGTCGGCAAACAGTCGGTCATTCTTAGCCGAGCTCATTACCTTTGTCTCAGGGTTCTCTTCGACCTTGAACACGAGACGGTCGCCGACTGTGTGGATATTGAAGCTGTGTTCCCGGATGTTCGCCAGTTCGACGGCAAAGTAATTGTCGTCTATTGGTCTTTCTCTGGTCACATCGACTTGTAACGTTGCCTTGTCCGCGCCGGCATGCCGTTCGTCGGCAAGCGAGCGAAGCCATAGCGCCCCGATAATTTCGTTTAGGTGCGGTACCGGTGTCTGACCCAAATCATCTGCTTCCTCGACCGCAGTGATATTTCGCTCCGCCTTGCCGCGCAGTTCTCGGTGGTGGGCATTGGCCACCGAATCTAGGAGCGCGACGATTCCGCACTCTTCGTCCTTCAAATCAAAGTCAGCCGCCGTGAGAATTGTCTCGTTGGATCCTCGGCTTTTAAATAGATCTGCAAGGATGCGAATGAGGTCGCGTGTTTCCTGAGCATGGGTCGCTATCAGAACTTGGTCTTCGAGCAATTGCAATAGGTGCGGAGCAAAAGGCCAGGTTTCATTGAAGTCTCGCCTCCGCTTTTCATGCTCTGACGGCAGGATCGCCAGTAAACGCATGTATTCATCGAAGTGGATCTTGGTGATAGCCTCAATCTGCTCGTCCGAAATCTGGCCGCGATTCTCAAACAACCTATGGAGCAATAGACGGCGTCTGTCTTGTTGCGCGTAGGGTCCCTTAAAATCGATTCTTTCTGGGTCTAGGCGATGGATCTGGCGGAATCCTTCCGTGTCACCGTTCCGCACCGAGACCACTAGTAGCAGCAGCTCGGGATGGTTTGTCGCGATCTCAGAAAGGGTTTGGATAAAGTTGAAAGCCCAGGTTTGTTCAGGTCGATCCTTCTGATTTGTCAGGCCGTCGTACCACGTTTGAAATTCATCGAGTAGCAACGCCACCGGCTTAGCCTTCAGCATCTCGAGGATCAGGTCATACGAGGGAACGTGTGTTTTGGCTTCACCAAGCCCTTCCCATTTGCCTCGTGCGTACGCTCCGTTGGGATGGTGCTCGAACAGGATATCCCACAGATATTTCACTCGCTGTCGCTGAAGACTTTCAGTGATGACCAACATGTCCGTCCGAAGGGCGGGCACACTCGAAAGCACGGCTGCACTTTGCCAACCAGCGAGCCAAGATTGAGCGACTACTGGATCATGAAGAACATGGTAGAGAACCGCTAGCAAGTGAGACTTTCCAAGCCCTCGCTCTCCGATCAGAACAACCGGCTTTGTAGCGTTCGGCCCCACTGCTTCGAGAGCCCGAAGAACGTCGTGGGTGGGGTACGTGATTCCAAGAAACTGCTGCGCCGATATCTGGGTCGCACCAGTGTTCGCGTCGTTTGATAACTCGATTGCAGTGCCCTTGGCCCGCTTTCCGAGGAATTCTGCACGTAGTTGGAGTCCAATCATTCAGTTTCCACCTTGCTCTTATTTCGATTCACAGCCGCTTCCGACTCTTGCTTATCAAGCCTATCCATGAGCTCCTGGTAGCTTTCAGCGTCTTGAATAACAAGAGCTGGTCGGCCTTTGACGGTCAGGATCAGCGGCCTTCGGCTTTCAGTCACTTTGGCTATCAGCCGTTTGTGGTTCCTCAGAAAATCCGTCACCGTCAGCACTTCGCGCAAATCGAGCATGGGTTCTCCTTCCCTAATCAAACTTTTATTTGATACCCGATCTGGAGCCTCCGCAGGGCTTATTTGGCTCGTGAAAATCTAGTCTTCTTCGTCCTCCGGGTTGGAAGGGCAAATCAGTGCCGCGAAGCAACCTCTACACTTCATCATGTCGGGGTCAGGAAGATATGGCCCCACCTGAGCAAGCAAAGCAAACTTCTCGGCCTTTTCAAGTCGGCCCTTTATTTCTCTCACCGAGAGATCCGATTCCCGTTCTTCCTGGATCAAGGGATATCGAACTTTCGTCGCGGGCGGCTCAGCCCCACATAAATTACGACCTACTTGATGGAGTAGAGCTTGCTCGATCTCCTTGAGATGCTTCTTCGCTGGCGGTCCGTAGATGTGCTTCTTTACAACTGGCCCGTTGGGTGTGTTCTGGATCTCATCTACCTGGAGTTCAACCTCAACGTTAGGGAGCGGAACCGTATGACGGGCTCGACCTTCTTTTACATCACCACATCTAACGGCTGCCGCTGCTGGAAGCAGGGCATTCTTTGCTTGCTCAAGGAATCGCTCCTCGTACCAGTGACCATCAGGCTGCTTCTCCCGCCAGAGTTCAAGCTGCTTTGCGATCACGTCCGAGTCAGAAAAAGTGCTTCCAGATAATTGGGCTTCGAGCATCCAGTCAATCGTCTCGTTGAGGGACTGATGGAAGTTCAGGTAGCCGATTTCCTCATCATGTAAGCCCAGAACGTGCTGGTATTCGAATTGCTTTGGGCAACGCTCGACTGCTTTTATGGCAGACAGAGGAACAGCTCCGGCAAACTCATGCCCGAGTCCGGGTTCGGGTGCGGGCTCCAACACATCCACCTTGGGAGCCTTTATAAATGCGACCTTGGAGGAATGGTCGATAGCATCCAGAATGGGGGTCACGTAGTCAGAAAGGCCGGCGTTCCTCGTCCCGTACTTGGTGGCACACGAGACAACGAGAGAATCTCTTGCCCGTGTGAGAGCAACGTAAAACAGGCAAGCGCGTTCGATGTGATTATCTTGCGGATCTCCACCGTTGATAAGACCCTTGGGTATTGGAAGCGCTTCTTGTCTGCCGCTAGATGGCATCTTCCCTTTGGCAGCGTATGGGAGAATCACTATTGGCCATTCAAGACCCTTGCTTGCGTGCATGGTCATGATTTGAACGACATCTGGGAGAACATCTGCCCGGGATTCTTTGAGTTCTCCTGCTTCTTGAGAGATGCGCAGGAAGGCCACAAACTCTTTTGCAGATCGCTTATTGCCAGGTTGCCGCCGCGCAAAGGCTTTGGCCATCGCCAAGACTTCACCCAAAGTTGAACGTGAGGTGCGACTTGATTCTGGTGCCCTGATGATTAAGTCTCTACTCCAAGGGCTGTACTCAAAAATGAATCGCTCAACGACCTGGCCAGCAGTCTCAAGGGAACGCAGGGCTCCAACGAGTTGCCTGAGCTTCGTGCATTCCGCTATCGCAGCATCGGAGAGACCCCCAATCCTGCTCTCTGCGGCCTCGAAAAGCAGATGGGACAACGACCGTGACTTCAGTTCACGACGGGCCTTTAGCAGTGTTCGCAAGTCAGTCTCGCTCCCCTCCCACAGCCTCGTGAGTGCTAGAAGGTTGTCAGATGCGGCATACAACGCAGCCATCACCTCTTTGAAGGCATCGCGTTTATCTAGTGAGCCTGCCCAGCTGTTCGGCAAGTTTCGAGCGCCCAAGGCATCGGAGATATTCTGTGCTTGAGCCCGCGTCCGGCATAGAACCGCTATGGAGTCTAAGGAGTGACCAGCATCTCGTAAATCGTGGATGTGTGCCGCAACCCATGCCAGTTCTGAAGGTTCGTCCGGAGCTTCAGCAACTAAGATGTGTGGTCGAGTTGGATCCTCTTTTCTCCCTGAAATGAGTGTAGGCACAGGTAGGTCGTCGCCCGCCTCACGTTTAGGTATCGCGAACGCTTGAGAGAACTCAACAAGGTCTCCGACCGAACGGTAGTTTTGGTCAAGTTCGACGATCTTGGCGTCAGCGTAGTCTTCCGTAAAGCGAAGCAAATTGACAGATGAGGCTCCTCGAAACCTGTATATGCTTTGTCGTGGATCGCCAACAGCCCAAATAATTCCCCGCCCGCCATCCAGCAACTTAAGCATTTGTGCCATCGCGAAGTTGATGTCCTGAGTTTCATCCACTAGGACGTGGTCGTATTTCTCGCGTATGTCTTTGCCAACCTGAGGGTCTTGCAGGAGCTGAACGGCATATCGAATTAAATCGCCGTAGTCAGCGGATCCTGAATCCGACATCGCCTTCTCGTAAGCAAGATAAAAGGAACCCGCGTCGAGGGCTTGACGGGCAAGTTTGAGGTCGGCATCTGTGGCGTTAGGATCAGATTCCAACGAGTCTTGCCAAGCTTGTGCTAGTCCGATGAACTCTTCCGGAGAAACCAGTTCGTCCTTTGCTCTACTTACTGCGGAGATCAGCAGTTTAAGGTCTCGCGTCGGCCTTCTCAAGTCTTCAAAACTCCCCATAGGAATGCTTCCCAATCGACTTCGGAGCAAGGCGAAGACCTCCGCAGGGGTCAACATTACGGGGTGTTCTGGGAGTTGAAGAAACTCGCCGTACAGTTTCAAAACTTCTAGGCCGAATGAGTGAAACGTCGATACTGATAAGCCTTGGCTGGCTTCCGGCAAGGCAGACGAAATCCTCTCCACCATCTCTCCCGCAGCCTTGTTCGCGAAGGTAAGAGCGAGGATTCGCTCTGGGGGTACACCACCTTTGACGAGCGCGACAAACCGTTCTACAAGAATTCGTGTTTTTCCTGCACCGGGTCCAGCTAGGACAAGCGCCGGCGTTGAAGTCTCGACAGCAAGCTTCTGCTTGTCATCAAGATCAAACTTGCCTTTGGGGATCCCTTCTTTGGGTTCAGACCAGCTACCAGGCAGGAATGCCGACGAAAGTTGACTGACCATAGCGCTTCGGGATATTCCGAAATAGGCAGCGAGTTTATCGACCGACCAGGCGGGATCTGATTTCACTCGCGCCCGAACGATCGCGGTTGGTGCCAGAAGCTCCGCGGCAAAAATATTAGCCTCTAGCTCCTGCCTGCTGCTGGGGTCGTACACATGCAAGACTCCATCATCCGTCGAGGCCAGCCCCGTTTCCTCGTTTATCGTTTCTTCCGTGTCTGAAGGCACTGAAGTTGAGTGGATCTCGGCATGGCCAATCTCGTGCGCAATCGTGAAAGCTCGCAGACTTGGAGTTAGGCCCGGTTTTATGCTAATCCGCATTAGCCCTGCATCGAGCACCCCAAGGGTCTTTTCTTCGAGCATGGGATTTTCGTGAACTGAGAGTTCAAAAAGGCCCGCGATAGCATCTAGCTTCGCCCAACTCCCGCTTTCTGACGAGAAGCATTCGATCCCATTGGCTACGGCACGGTCCAGGACTGCTACAGCCCGGCGAGCGATATCAGCGCGAGTCATTCCGCCTCCGATTCTGCTTTCCAGAACGCATAGTCCTCGGGTGATAGAAGCCCGTTCTTCTGAAGGTCATCGATCACATCCGTGAACGTTCTCGGTTGCGGAATAGCACCCTTAGCAGTGCGGTAAGCAAGATTCCTGGGTGCGAGCATCTGCCGGCCTTGGATCTCAGAAAGAGACAAAGCTTGGGCAAGCCGCCTCCAAAAGCTGCTTGGGACATTCTGAATTTGGTTGCTGTGAAAAACTCCTAAGAGCTCGATGGGAGTTCTTAGCCGCTTTGCGAGTTCTGGTTCCGACATCCCAATCTCTTTGAGTCGAGCTGCAACGGTGCGAGCTTTGGCTTGACCAGCTGACAGGCCGCGAAGCATGGCCTCTTTCGCTTGTTCCGTAGGCTGTGCCTCCTCTAACGGAACCGCATGAACCTGTGCGAATGCCATTACGAACTCGCTCAGCTCCTCGGCGTATTGCGGGAACCGACTGAGATACGAGATAAGAGTCGGGCTTTTTCCGTCGTTCCACTCCTGGATGAATTCTTCTTTGATTGTGTCTATTTGATTAAAGCGATTTGGGCTCATAAATTTTCACCGCGCTCTGGCGATATGTTGGTTTGGATGAAGAGACAGGCTTTCTCAAAATCAGAGGAAGCCGTGTCCCGATGAATGCCGAGCTGCTCTCCGATTTCCTTAAAATCGAATCCCTGAAGCCTTAAGGTCATGACCTGCATCTGGCGTGGCTTCATGCGGTGAGCGATGGACTCGAAGGCGTGTTCTCCGATGATCGCAAGATAGCCTCGAAGAGCTGCTTGGTCCTCTTTTTGATCCAAGACTGAAGCCTCTTCTCCACCCTCTTTGTCCGCGTCTTCGTCACCGCTTATGACCTGAACGCGTCGATTGCCCTTCCCCGAAATTCGGTGGTCAGCGCTTTTGACTCTTCGGCAAGCGTCGATCGCGATTCGCTCAAACGTCGCGGCAAATTGGGTCTCTAACCCTTCTCGCGTGTCAACGGCTCGAATCACTCGATTGAGTTCTTTGAAGATCTCGACTAAGCCTTCGGAGTGGAGGTCGTAAGCGGTTCCACATATCCGCTTGGCAATGCCTTCTGCCTTCCCAAGCACTCGCATTGATAAGCGTTCGATTAGTTCGGTCGCAATTTCTTCGTGATGGACTGCTTGGCCAGGTTGGTCACGTTTTATACCGACCTCACCGATGTGCCATCGGATTCGTTCAACAAGCTTTTCTGGCTCTTCAGTTTCTAGTTCATGTTCTTCTCTCTGCATTCGTTTTCCTCATCGTAATCCCAGCGCCTGAGCGCTCCTACTGCGTCCAACGCACGCAAATGTTTTTCGTGCGGAAACGATTTTCCTTCCGCACCGACTTTGTTTCCTTCCGTTGGACGCAGTGGAGGCAGTTGAAGCATTCGACAGTCTTCGAATCCCGGCCCCAGGGCCGTGAAAGCGGTCCGGGGCTCCAACCCCAAAGCCTGTAAGGAGTTAATTCGATGAGTCCAGAAGAGAAACGCAACGAACATTTAGAAGACGAACGCCACCATGAAGACGGACGCAAAGTCCACATCACGATTGACGGTCAATGTATCGAAATTCACTCCGGTGAACATAAGGTCTCCGAGATCAAGCACCTTGGCAAGATCCCAGAAGCCTATGTCTTGGTCCAGGACGAACATGGGCGGCTGGTGCCCCTTGCCGACGATGGCAAGGTGAAGATCAAAGGGTGTGAAATCTTCGAGAGCCATCCGCGAGAGGGCGGCTCATCGTAGCCAGATCCGGATGCTCACCTTCGCAACTGACGAACTGACAGAGTTGAAGTCGTACTGCTCAAACGTTGCATCCGCCTGTGAGGGCGGATGCACGTATCTGCTGCTGGAGAAACTTGTTCTGCCAGATTGCTGCACGCCATCAATCGTTGACGCCTTGCTTTGCCCGACACCACGGGACGGATATCAATCGCGTTTGTTCTTTGGTCAGCCCATTATTTCCGGGCGCTCGCTGAATTGGAACGCTAATGGCATAAGGATCCTCGATCGGAATTGGCATGCGTTCTCTTGGAAAGTCGAGCGACCTAATTTGCGATTGGCCGAAATTCTGATCAGGCACCTGGAGGGATTCACTCGATGCTAGCACCTGAGATTAGGTTGACGAGGGGTCTGTACACGAAGGTGAAGGCAGATCTCGATCGCCCTCATGAATTCGCACATGAGCGCGTTGGCTTCCTCTTTGGAAAGTATGTCGCGAGAGGCGAATTACAGCCCCTCGTTCTTTTGACACGATATCAACCGGTCGCGGATGAGCACTACTCTCCGTCTGAGGAGTTTGGAGCATTGATTGGGTCCGACTCCATCCTGACAACCATGCAGGAGCTGCGAAATCGACGCGGTTCAAGAGAGTGTGCATTCCATGTCCATATGCACCTCCATAAGGGTCAGCCTGGCTTGAGCCGAGCGGATCGGCGAGGGCTGCCGCCCCTGATTCCGAGCTTTCAACGAATGAGTCCGGATGGCTGCCATGGCCTGTTGATCCTTAGCGAAGATCATGGCTTAGCTTGGACTTGGTCACCCGGCAACTCAACTCCCGAAATCGCGAGAACCATTTTCATCACCGGATACCCAATGGCTATCTACCCACATAAGGAGACCCCAAATGTCTGAGAGATCTTCACGTCAGTCGTTCCTTGGCGAACAATTCGAGCAAGCTGCAGCCGAATGCATTGTCGGCATCGTTGGACTTGGCGGCGGCGGTTCACACATCGTGCAGCAACTTGCCCACATCGGTTTTCAAAACTTCATTCTCTACGATGGAGACGTTGTCGAAGAGTCAAATCTCACCCGCTTAGTAGGAGCGACGAACGCCGATGCTTTGGCTGCGACTAAGAAGATCGATGTTGCTAAGAGGCTGATCCTTGGCCTCCAGCCTGGTGCTAGCGTCACTGCCAACGACTGTCGATGGCAGTCTTCTGCGGAAGCTTTGATGGGTTGCCACTTCATCTTCGGATGTGTTGACACATTCTCCGGGAGAAGTGAACTCGAAGCATTTGCTCGGCGCTATCTGATCAGTTACATCGACATCGGTATGGACGTGACCATTGGGACGGATGGTCGCCCCGTAATGGGCGGTCAGGTCACGGTTTCACTACCTGGCCAGCCTTGTATGAGGTGCTTGGGAATTCTTACCGAGAAACGACTTTCCGAGGAAGCCTTAGCTTACGGTGATGTCGGCGGGCGCCCACAAGTTGTGTGGGCGAACGGGATCCTTGCTTCGACTGCGGTTGGACGCGCAGTGGACCTTCTGTCGGACTGGACGGGTCGAGATACGGCTCCGCTCTGTTTGAGTTTCGATGGCAATCGGGAAGAGGTCAAGCCGCATTGGATGGGCCGAAACAGGATTCCCGTGATTTGCGATCACTACCCTGCCGATCAAGTCGGCACACCTATTTTCACGAATCTTTGAACGATTCGCCATGCCCAGAGAAAAGTTATGCAGACCTTTAAGAACACGATCCAATGCCCAAAATGCGAGCACGAATTTGAGCTCACTGATGCGATCTCGAATCAAATCCGAGAGGAAGAGAGACGCGCTGCTGCTGATGATCTCCGAGAGAGGCATGAAGCCGCGGACTCGAAACTCAAGGAAGCTCTACTTGTTCTGGAGCAAGCTAAAGACGAAAAGAAGTCTCTTGAAGAAACGCTCAAAAAGCGAGAGCTGGAATTGCGGAGATCGATTCGAGACGAGGAGCGATTGTCTGCTCGAGAGGCCCAAACTGAGGAAATTCAGGCGCTCAAGGATTTGGTCGAGCAAAAGACTGCCCTTATTTCAGATCAGTCCAAAAAGGAAGCTGACTGGATCCGAAAGCAGGCCGAACTTGAGGCAAAGGTATCACGCGCTGAAACCGAAGCTGAAAAGCGGGCAAACAAGAGACTCGATGAGCTAGGCGCTGAAATCAGGAAGGATGCGGAAGAGGCCGCAAAGACTCAAATAGAAGTCTTGAAGAAGCAGGTCTCAGATGCTAACGAACGCGCCGCTGAGATGCAACGAAGGCTCGAACAAGGGTCGCAGAAGCTCAAAGGTGAAGTTCAGGAACTGACACTTGAAGCAGAACTTCGTGAGGCGTTTCCTTGGGACTTGATCGATGAAGTCAAGTCAGGAGCTCGCGGTGCAGACGTGAAGCATCATGTCAGGTCAAATGGAGCTGACTCTATTGGATTAATTCTGTGGGAGTCTAAGAATGCGGCGAATTGGTCAAGTGGCTGGGCAACAAAGCTTCGCGAGGACTTACGAGCCGAAAGTGCTCTCGTTGGCGTTATCGTGACTGATGCCCTACCAGTCGGCATTGAAAGTTTCGGCGAGTTCGAAGGGGTCTTGGTTTGCCGCCCACGATATGCGACCCAGGTGGCTCACTTACTCAGATCAGCCCTTCTACGGGAAGCGCAAGTAAGGACGGTTGTAGCCGGACGGGCTTCCAAAGCTGAGCGGCTGTACGACTACCTCACGGGCAATCAATTCATGGGCAGAGTTCAGGCTGTTATAGAAGCCTTTGACTGTATGCGGGACAACCTGGCCAAGCAGAAGAAGCAGATGGTGAAATCCTGGGCCGAGCAAGAAAAGCAGATCGAAACAATCACGCTCGAATTGGTAGGCGTTTCCGGTGACGTCCGAGGAATCGCCGGTCCAGACGTGAAAGCTCTCGCTGCTTTCGCCATGGATGAAGACTAGAAACTTCTTCTGTGGCTAAGGCGGGCCGAACAAATTGTGGCTATCTCCTCAGAAGATCGTGAAATGTGTGTGCTTCGGCAATTGCGACAAGGGCTTGCGGAATCGGGATTCCATTGCGCGTCCGATGCTCAATTGCCTGGGCCGCGAGCACCTGAAGCCCCATTTCACGAGCGACCATCTCATCTTGAAACGTCGCTTCGCTCGATTCGGGATGGTAGTGGATTCCGACCTCTGGGCCAACGATATTGATCGTGATTTTTTCTGCCATGTTTGACCTTCATTGATTCGTCTAAAAGCGAATTCGCTCGATGTCGTCAAGCGTCGCACGGTGGTTGCGACGGTCATAGAGCTTGGTTGTCCGGCTATCGGCGTGGCCAGCAATCCACTGAGCCATTTCAAGGTTTCCACCATTCTCCAGGTAGTTCGTGATTCCCGTCGCCCTAAAACTGTGGCAGGAGAAGCGCCCCGCAAGCTCTGCATCTCGAACTCTGCGCTGAATCATCTGATAGGCGTCTGTTCGGTTGATGGGCTTGTTTGAGAGCTTCCCGGTCCGACCGATGGCGCTCCGGAAGAGCAAGCCGTTCAGCTCCTTCTCGATTCCGGCCGCCTTTATATACTCGTCGAGATACTCTTCAAGTGTGTGGTGGCAAGGAATCTCCCTTTCCTTCCCTCCCTTCTCGTTGAGCCGGATAACCGTTCGTCTTCCAACAGCCATGACGTCTTTCACGCGAAGCGAAACAACCGCCTCCACGCGGGCGAACGTGAATGCCATGACTCCGATGAGTGCACGGTCGCGGAGTCCGATAAGCGACTCAGTATCAAAGCTCTCAAAGAGCTGGTGCATTTCCTCCGGAGTAAATGCCGGCGTCTTCCCCTCGGAACGCGAGAACCTCGGCGTCTTCACTTCTCGCACGGGGTTCCGGTCGAGGACTCCTTTCTCGACGAACCAAGAGAAGAGCATTCGGAGTGCGGAGAAGTGTCGCTTGATGCTCGGGTTGGAAAGCTCTCGCGAGACCTCCTCCCGATAGGCGGCTAGGTGAATGCTCGTGATTGCCTCAAGGGGAAAGCTCCGCTCGTCGCACCACTGGGCAAACCTGGCCACGTCGCGCATGTAAGCGGCGCGTGTGTTGGCGTTCGGAATTGTGACGGCGAAGAATTCGAGAAAAGCCCTCTGCGCCTCTGTGGGCGCGTTTGCGAAAAGGGCGGGCATAAGATGACCTCCCGAAACTGGGGAGTTCCCTCTCGCTGGCAGTAGAAGTGTGTCGCCGTCCATGGTCATTCCTTCAGACGAGTTTGGCACACAAGAAGCCTCACATAAAAGGGGTTATGTGTGGCTATTTTGGCGGACGTGAAAGCATCCCGCAAAGTGACAGGCTTGCGTTTGTGTGTGAAGAGAGATCAGGTTTGGGCCAAGAATTTCTGAACCATTTTCTCAGCAACCTTTTCAGACATGGATCCCCGCAGGACGTGCGAGCCCGAAACATCAATGTCGGTCAAATAAGGAAGCTTGGTGCGGAGCACGGGCTTAGCAATTTCCTTCGTGATGGCTTGGTCTTGTAAATGTTTTTTGGAAATGTGGTCTCGATATTTTTCAAGGAAGCGTTCCGCCGTGCCCCTGGCAGTCACCGTTGAGTAGAGCATAGTGCCCAAGATTGCGTTGGATACAGTTATTGCGATGTTGCTCTCATCGTCACGCTTGCTGACCTCGTGATAATAGAGTCCAGCGCCAGTGATATCTTCATTGGCAAAGTCCTCGATCATCTTTTGGGCGACCGTCATGAACGTCGGAACGGTGACAGACCAAATGCCGCTAACCGCTGGTCCTTCATCTTCGGTGAAAATTTCTTGAACATCTATTCTCGTTGCGTCACCACTTGCAACCCTCGCATCAATCTTCTCTCTGTATTCCGGCCTAAGGCTTCCGCCCTTCTGATCGATTAAGAGAAGAAAATGGCACTGCTCCAAACCGTAAAACTCGAATGCATCAAAGATCTCGCAGATCGCACGACCTGATACCACTGTGTCAACAAATATGAATTTGTCGTTACGGACGGCCTCACCTTTGTCCGAAAAGCGAATGAGTTCGCCTTGCTGATTGAAAAAGCGTTCGTAGAAGCGCAGAGCGATGTCGTCAACTTTGCCGGTCACAATCGCGGCGAGAACTCGCGACCAGAATTTCCTTATCGATCGAGAGCCAATCGGAAAGTCATCTGAGACATCAGCCGTGAAAGGCAAATATAGGTCGCGGATCCTATTGATAGGCGTAATAAGCGGCTGAAACTCCTCCTTCTTCTCAGAGTGGTATTGATGGGCGTAGCTGACTGCTCCACTGATGAAAGGGCTTGCTCCTCGGGAAGGAATCACAAGCAATTTGTATCCCGCAGCATAGAGCTTCTCGATGTTTTCATTGAGTGCGATACACGCTTCGGCGTACGACTCCACCATCTCCATGGTGATATTTTGGACAAGCATAAGAATTTTCCAAGTGAAAGCTGTTCGACGGACTCCCCTTTCTAAAGGATCTCTCTTTCAGAGACCTCCAAGCCATCTTCAATTTCGTCATCACGTCCGGCCCAAACCGCTTCGTCCAGCGTCGCCGCTTCGCTCATTGCAAGCACCTTCTTAAGTTCAGATCGAAGCATTTCCTTTCGCCCTCGATAAAACTCCATGAAGTGCTCAAACCCCAGGCTGATGTCCGCGGGAAAGTAATTGCTCGTGGAGAAGGAAGCCTGGTGAGCCTCGCTCATTCCGCCGAACCAGTCCTTGAATGGCTTAGCGTTCTTGGCCGAGTTCTGCTTCCCTTCCATGAGCTGGAGGTTTGGTAAACAGTCACGCAGGTCGAGCCAATCCTTCCATTGCTCTTTGGGAATTCCCATCGCTTTAAAGGTGGGCTCATCAAATCTTGCAGCTGGATGGATGTGATCCTGGTGAAACATCACGTCTTCCAGCCGAAGGTGAGGATAGAGCAGGGAGAGGATCCAGAACGACGTTGCGCTCTTCTTCACGCTCAGAAATCGCTCGATGTCCTCTTCGGTTACTGCGAGCGATTTTTGCTGCGGCAATCGAACCTTGAGGACATCGTCGAACGAGAATTGCTTGAACCGGCCGACATACGATGCACCCTTTGCGCCTTCATCGACCGCAACGCGAAATGCGCCTCGAAGCTCCGATATAACCTGCTCCTGAGCACTCCCGTAGATTCCGTTCAAAAGCGAATGCACGAGATACTTTCGCATTCCTTCCTTGGAGCCTTTACTGAGGTCGCCCCCTTTGTAGATGTAGTAAGCGAGGATCAGTGTTGCGTTTTGAGACGTGAGGGTGCTGCTGCTGAATCCAAATTCCGCGAGAAGGTCAACCGTCTTTTCGACGGCCAGTGCAATCAGGGGCCATTCGCTCCTTATTTTGGTGACGTTTTCCGTCTTGAAGGAATTCACCTTGTAGATGACCGGGCCGTCGGTGAGGACAAGGCAGCATCGCATAAGGAATTCGTTGCCAAAGCTGAAGCCCTCGCCCTTTGCGTTTATCCGCTTGAGCAGTCCTTCGATTTGATCACGGCCGTTATCCCAAGTGGCGACGATGGTCGAGAACAAAAGATCCGTCTTGCTTAGAACTGTGCCGCCACTGTTGACCCGCACAAAAATCTTGAGGATGTCCTCCAGGTCGTCTTTAGCAACTTCGAAATAGTTGATCAGCTCGTCGCGGTGGATACGAGTGTGCAGGATGTCGAGGCCCCGCCGGATGAACCGCTTATTGGCCTCAAAAGCTTGTCTCTGTGAATCTGTAAGAGGAGCTTTTTGAAAATCGTCGACGATCCTGTCGAACTCGGGTTCAGTTTTCCACGACAGCACCTGCCCGACCTTCATCCAATACATCGGCTCATCGCCTTCTGGAGAATCGTCGGTTGCTTCAATACGGCGACTCACACTTGTTCGAGCGGATTCTTCCGATAGAAAGCGAAACTCGAAGTTCTGCTCTTCAATAGAGACAACATCGTCCTCATCATCAACCCGATACGGGAGCGAAAGCAGGTTGAGATAGAGCGACATTTTCTCGTAGGCGCTCTGGTTCGAAGTCCGTTTGTAGGGCGCCTTTTCGGTGTGGGTCCCCATGAGGCCGATGTAGAGCGAGCTAAGACGTTGTTGGCCGTCCAGCACTCCCACGATTTCTTCCGACAGAAATGCTCCCGTCTTTCGTCGATTGAACGGCGATCGCTCGTCGTACTCTTTCAGAAATTCGTAAAAAACATAGCTCTCCGCAGCGTCCCTTGGAAGCCGCCAAAACAGGAAGGTTCCGAACGGGTAATTCCGCATGAGCGAGTCGAAAAGAAGTTCAATTTGCCTCTTGCCCCAAACGAACTTTCGCTGGAGTGCGGGGAGGTAAATCTTGCTTTCATCAATATCCTTGATGACCGCACGAATGGACTTCTTCTGATAGCTCATAAAGTGAAAGTTGTGGTCAGCTCTGCACCGTCCCTGGATCGTAAGGTGGAGGGAATGGAAGCTGCTGCGGCTCGCTGGAAACGATTGGGCTGACCTGACTGGAGTTGTATCGGTAGGGATTAGAAGCTGACGTGATGCCCTTTCCAGACGGATCGTACGGAGGAGGGAGCGGTAGCTGCACGGCATCGAGTGACACAGTTAGCCGCTCGGCCTTTACTTTGGGCACTTGCATCACCACCAGTTCTCCCGGCAGTTCCAAGAATAACTTGACTGTTTGATGCTCCATCTGGAAATTATGAGTGAGCGGTCGAGACGAAGGGGCGGTTTAAGTGCGATTCTTACATTGGCAACGGCTTAGAGCTTCCTTTTCCCCAAAAGCCAACGAGAACAAAACGGCGCTGGATTCGCACAGTCAAGGACACCGAAGGTGCTCGCTACTATCCTTGACGGTGCGAAAACAGAGCTGCACAATCTATCTCCTTTTGGGGAAAGGATCAGAGCCCTATTCCCCTCCATCGAGCTTCGACAACAGCTCATTAACTCGCTCGAATGCCTCGCGCTGCTTTAGGGAGGCATCTTCAATGTCATCAGCCTCCCTCGCGTATGCGATGGGTCCAACCGAATCGATTGAACCAAACAAATCTTTGAGGAGCTCGACGCCGGATGCCACGATTGGGTTAGAAATCGCGTTACGGAATTCCTCGGCCACCGCGTCAACTCCGCCCGGATAGTTCCGCAAGCAATAGACGATGTCGTAGGCGTCTTTGGTCTTCTTGAGCTCCTCTCGTCGGCTCAAGGCAACGGCTTTCATGGAGAAGAACGCAGGAAGCGACGCAACCGAGACGCTCTGGCTAGAATTGTCCGGAAGCGACACCTCCAGGGGATTTTCGAGAGCCACTTCCATGCCTTGGATGATGCTGACGTATACATCCTCGGATCGAATGTGCCGTAGTCCGTCAGGCGGTGGATTTCCTCCGGCAAGTAGTTCAATGAGAACTTGATAAGGCTCACCGTCGATGTCAACGCCCTTCGTATATCGAAAGGGTTTCTTGGGATCCTGAACAAAAAGCCTTCGCTCGAGTATTTCGTGCAAGGTGTAGACCTCGTCTGCGCCTGGCTGCTTGAGATCCAAAACGACGTCGATGTCCACCGTTCCTTCGTGCGGCTCGATCTCTTGTGGGATGAGAAGATACGGAACAGATCCTCCAGCAATGACCGCTCGTGGGTAGGTTTCGAGAATTTCCGCGATCTCGCCAAGCACTAGTCTCGTGGCGGCAATCAGGCCGGGAGTCGCATTCTCTCGACTCATTTCCACCTCGGTTCAATTACAGATTGAAGCAGGTGTTCTGCGGCATCTTGGCCACGCCCCGCCAAAAGCCGCAAGTCGAGATAGGTCTGGATTGGAGACACGCACCGGCTGCCGTTCACCGTTTCGATGAAGGCAAGCTCTTCGCCGGTTTCATAGATGGTGACGTTGGCCGCGCTGTCTCCTCCCTTGAGCCCGAGGGCCAAAGCCTGCCCCTCATCCCATCGACTTACGTAGAAAGCTACTCTCTGATGCCGAGTATAGGGAGCGTATCGCTGTGCGGCCGATAGCTCGGTGAAGGCATAGCCCGAAAGAGTCGATGCAATTCTTTCCTCCAACTGCGTCGGCGTATCGAGCGTGAAGAGGCGGATACTTTTTCGATGAGGCTTGAAGTGAAGGGACCAGTCGTCCAGAAGTTTTCTCGGCTCGGTCAGCGAAGTCTCTCCGTATGTGGCGCGGATCCAGTTGTTGGTTTCAAGTAGTTTTTTGACGCTGGAGACCTGGCCAAGACTTACGCCTGCGGCGTTCGCGAGTTCCTCGGTTGTCCACTTCCGGTGGGGCTCAAGTAGTAACGCATGGACGACCCTTGAGGACTGCGGGCTGTAGAGCGAAGCGGTTCCCCGTCCCTTCTTGTGAGGGTTGGGATTGCCAAGCACCTTGATGTAAGCTCCATCGATTTTGAGTTCACAATTCCCCGCGAGGTCGGCCCAAGATAGGCCAAGCTCGGCGCAAGATTGAATCGCTTGGGGTGACAGATACGGGGCGATAAAGACGGGAATGGTGCGTTCTGATGGATGTTGGCGAACACCTTGCTGAAGTCGATGCGCGATCGCGTGCAGTTCGTTCGGAAATGCTCGACTTTTGGCTTCGCATAGAAGCCGCTGCTGGCCGGATCCTAAGTCGAGCTTCACGTCGAAATCCCATGCTTGACCGCTGGCCAGAGAAGATATTTCGACGTGGACGCCTGGGATCGTCGCGACGAGTGCGCGAATGGCTTCCTGAGCTTGTCGCTCAAGTTCAGGCCCGGATATCGATGCGGAGGTCTCTTTCAGCACGTGCTGAAATTTATTATATCACTGAAAATGTCTTGACCCTTCGTCAAGTGTGAAACTCTGAGTCAGAGCTCAATCTCAATCGGGCGGGAGCCAATGGTCAGTTCTCGAACTGGAATTTGAGGGCGACCAAGTGCCTCGTCAACGATACTCGCCGCCGAGAACTTGAACTCAGAGTAGGTTGCCGTGCCAAATTCTTCAGTGCCCGCTAAATAGTCTTTGAGCAAGACATATTGGCGACCATACACGGGATCATCGCGTAACGGAACAGCAATGACCGCACCACGCCTTAATCCGTAAGTCGCCTCAACGATCATCTGAAAAGGCTCGTCTTCCATCAGTGGGATCCATTTGTCGTCTGGATCAAAATCAAGCAGGACCCACCCTTGCTCCTTGCGGTTCGACCATAAATGGAAGTTCACAGCTAATGCTTCCTGCCCTTCAAATTCGAAGGAACTGCCGCCTTCCATGATTAGTTCGTCGGGTCGCCCGTCTGTTTCGACCTCCGAAAAGACCGAATGTTCAAGGCCGAGAAGCCGATAACCATCCCTCGCGATTTCCGAGTAGGACAGCTTCTTGCTATCTCTTTCATACTGGCCATCGTCTGTCTGGGCGAATAGATCGAAATCTTCCGGAAGATCAAATCTATCTTGAAGTTCCCGGCGCACTTCGTCACGCTTCCCCTCGAAGAACTCCCTCGATGGTTGCCCCTCGTAGTCGATACATACAATCACCCGGCCCTCATCACCGCCCCAAAGCTCAGCCCGGAACAAGTGTGTCGCTTCGCCGTGAGCTTCAGTGAATACAAATCGCTCGTGAAACATCGCCCAAATTCACCGCTGCCACCCAAGCACGAGCTGACCAACTTTTACCGGGTTCTTTTCACGGTTCCGGTCTTGCTCATATACATCGAGAACAAACGTGTCTCCACTCGGGGTCCCTCTTAAAAGCAAGGGAGCCATCTGGACGCCGTTTTGATTCCAGATGGACGACCTGGCTTCACTGATCGTGCTTCCACCAGCATTGTAGTTGCGGTCCTCCCACAACGGAAGTTCGAACTTGGCTTCACCTGTTTCGGGCCGGATGTTTATGCTTGCCTTTGGGCTGTAGTCTCTCTTCAATACGGTTCCGGCACCACTGATTTTCGAGTCGATGGAATTTACAAAGGAAATTCTTTTGGCATCCGAAGCCGCCACCGAACCCTTGAGATCGACTTCAACATCACTCATTGAGCCGTACCCTCCGTTCCTCGTCACTCCACTCAGGATGTTAACATCGCAACTTGCAATATCAAGGTCCCGAACCCAAGCTTGTGTTCCATCGCTCGCGAGTTTGCGGTACTCCTTGAACACTAACTTGGCTCCCTGCTTCCAGCTCTCCATAAAGTTCGACTGCGAACTCAACGAAGACTTTGGAATATCTGCGTGAATCCAATAGCCCCTCTTGCTGATAACCCATTGGTGTCCGGCTCCTTCAAGCACGGCATAGGGTTCTAGATCGTCAGCTGACGCATCCTTCGGAAACGAGACGCTGTGCCCGTTTAGTTCGTTGGGATCGAAGCCTTTGAGGATCGACAGTTCGCTGGAAGTGAGCGGGCGTACGTTGAATTCTTGAGCTGGGTCCGCGCCGCCTGAGGTGCTGCACCGGTAGAGGGACACCACCGCCTTGAGCGGAAACACCGGGCATTTTGTGACCGAGATTCCGGCTGGATAGTCATAGTTTGCGGTCAAGTCCTTGGTTTGTCCTTGAAATGGTCCAACGAGATTTGAGCCTTCGCCGACCTTGTCGATCAGGCAGCGATTGAGGAGCATGAGCTCGTTGCGCTCCGGCCCCTCGGGGACGCCCACTTTCCCTCGATAGCGGCGGGCAAGCCTGGCCAGATGGGCAGGCAATCGAATTCGGGAATAGCCGAGGGAATCATAGAGAGATTCATTGATCGTACTAAGCGAGCGATTGAAGAACTCGACCTCCGCCTTTTGAAACTTATCCTCAAGGTCCTGAGCCGTTGATTCAGAGTAATCGTTGACGTCCTTCGCATTCTCTTGTATGCGGGTCAGCAGACCATCTTTTGCCGTGAACGCCTTGTAAGCAAGTTCTCCGTAGTGACCTGGACCAACCCGGTCGACAAATTGCTTGAGCAAATCGCCCTTGTGCGCGGCCTCTGCAACATCCTCTTGCGTCCACTCCGCTTTGATGCTCGGGACCGACACCGGAATCGTAACCAGCGTCACAAAATTCGCGTTTATGAACCCGTCGTGGTCGGGCATCAAGACGAAGGCAGTGTCACCAATTTTCCAAACCTTTATCTGCCCTAACGTAAGCCGGTTGTCGGGTCGAAAGCCGGTGATTCGAATTGGATAGACAATCTTCGTGACCAGGTCGCTGCCTGAGTCATCTGGTCCTTTGCCAATGAGCCAACCGTCGCTGTTCAGCTCGACCCTAGTGATGTCGGACGATTTCAAGCCGTACGAGCTTGTTTGGCTAAACCCAAGCTGGCAGAGCAGCGCGAGCATGACGGCGACAGTTACGGATTTCTTCATTTCAGTAGAGCTTTGATGGAGTCAGACTGCGTGCAATCAATCGCAGCTTCTTTGTCGAGGTCTTTCAGATTCCTATTGGCGCCATGGGAGAGAAGGCACTTGACCACGTCTTCATCTCCAAGGGTGGCTGCTTCCATTAAAGCGGTGTGCGCCTTCGGTCCGAACCTTAAATTAGGATCCGCACCGTGATCGAGCAGAGCTACGAGCATGTCTAGTCGATGAGGATTCGTTGCGGGCTTAGTGTTGATGACCGCCATGAGCATCGTCTCGTCACCATCTCCCATCTGTCGAACTGTCGCCTCGGGATATGAAGCTGACTTCGGCGAGGCCAAATTGCGGTCGAAGTCGTAGGTATAACTGTCGCCGTTGATGATGTTGGGGTGCAAGTCCCTGGATTTCACACAGGCTAAAAATGACGTGAAGCCTTTGTCGCTGCTATAGCTAGAGGAATCCCAGTTCCCTTCTTTGATGTGGATCCAAATCCAATAGTCGGCGTAGTCTGCGGTGTCTTCTTTAACCTTAATTCGCCTGCCCTCTTCAACGGCATTTGAGGTGATGTTTTCGACCGTCTTCTTACCGTTGTCGATTCTTCCTTGAAGAATTTCTGCGGGCGATTTAGGATGAGTTCTGCCATCCGTATCTGTGTCTTTCTTGGTGACGTCACCTCGTTCCGACTTCCCATTAGGAGGTGCACCTGGAATGACGGGTATGGATGGCTCTTTTGTAACCCATGGCTTGGTCACAAGCAGGAATATGCCGACAACGATCCCAATCACAGCGCCGATCGAGAGCAGGAATCCGCCACCGCTAAGTAACCGAAGAAGCAGGCCGCGTCCGAGCGACGGGCGCAAGCTCAAGGTTCTTCACCCCGCCGCTTAATTATCTTTCCGCCACCATTTCCACCGGGAGTCTCGTCCTCTTCGATCTCCGTTACCGTGACCTTGGCGGGCGAAGGCTTGGCCGCATTGCGCTGGCCCTTCATCGCCGCGATTTTGGCCTGGGCACTTCTCTCCTGAAGCACTGCAGAAGCTGAATCAAGAGCGTTCTCAACGAAGTGGAGAATCCGCTCTCCTTTCTCTTTGGCTTCCTTGTGCTCGACCTCCGAAGGTTTGTCAGGATTCTTGTTTCGATATTCCGAGCCGTCGGCAAGGATCCCTGAGGAGCTGATCGCGTGCCCGGCTCCTTTGAACCTCATGGCTATCATGCCTGCGGCGCGAGGAGCTGCAGAAAGGTAAACCTCCGCTGTGATCAAGCCTGCGTTTCCTTGAACGCGAAGGACATAACACGCGTAGCTCCATGCTGAAACGTCGAACTCGACGGTGCAGGCAACGCAGTCGATGTTCTCGGACGGAAGCATATGGTGCTGGTCCGGAGCGGGGCAAATGGGAAGGTGCCTAGCGAACATCCGTTCAGACTCAAGGATGTTTCGTTCGACGAGCTGGCTCCGTGCCGGCTTCGTTCGCGAGATAATTCGCTCGTACTCTTCGACCAGCTCACAAACGGGCCGTGTCATGTCCTCCGACTCCGGAAGAGTGAACCTTAAAGCATGCCGTGGGTTGTCGTCGAGCGAGACCGGCAAAATCCGTTTGGTGAGCCCCCTCCTCAATACTGCACCTCAGGTGCCTGGAGCTCCATCCACTGTCGCTGTAGGGATTGCTCATAGCTCTCGATTTGGTGGCCCGTGATCTCCTGAGCCATCTCAGAGCTTATCGCCGTTTCTTGAAAAATGGATGCCCGACGCAATTCCGGTTCCACTTTGCCAGCCTTGACATCCTCCTGATACTCTCCATACGGCATGTCTCTTGCCGTCGAGCTGATGTTCTGCTCCGGCGTCTGCATGATCTCATGCTCATAGAGGGTTCCTTCCGGAGACAGCTCCCAAAGCCGGGACTGCCCCTTCTCGATTCCTAGCTGGCCTTCGAGTGCAGCTTGGGCTCCCAGAGCGTCCATGGGAGCCATTCGGCCTTGGTAAAGAGGCTCAACAACAAAGATCCCAAGCTCGCCTCCCTGCATGTCTTCAAAGATGCGGACCTTGTATTCCTGGCCGTTATATGCCCATTTGGGTTCATTCCAAGTTTCTGTCATGTTGATTCACCTCCCGCTGGCTTTTCTCTTTGCAGAAGTCTGGGAGGCAACCCAAGGGCTTGAGCCTCACCCGCATTCGTTGCGATTGTATTGAATGGCCACGAGAATCCGAGTCGTTTCCAGTCCGCTTCCGTCCATGGCTCCAAGTAGAGGGTCTCCGGTGGGCGCGTTATCGAAGGGGCAAAACTCCCGCCTTCGCTCGCCGCGTTTGGAAGAAGCTTGTCGATTAAATCGGCATTGAGAGACCATTTCGCGTCTTCTTCATCCGGCCTGGTCTCTGGATTTCTCAGGAATCCAGCAATCCCGTTTGACTTGTTTGCCGATGGCAGATATGTGAAATCCGACGTGTAGTAGAACGGTCGCTCCTGCTCTTGATAGCTTGTGCTCGACGAGAGACCAGTGCCCTGCATCCCTCCTCCCATCGCGAGGTCAAGTCGTTTGCCAAATATTTCGCTTGCCCACTGGGCAGTTGTCGGACTATTGAGTCGAAGGATGATGGTGTTGTTGCACTGACCGCAGATTTCATTCGCGACCTCCTCACCGTACACGTCGCGAAGTCCCTGAATGTCTTGAAACGCGAGAACGACGCAGGCCCCTTTCGACCGCCCTTTTGTGAGAAGGCTGCTCAGTCCGTCGAGGTACCCGGCTTCTCGAACTTCATCAAGAAAGAACCAAGTCTGCTTCTCACCGGTTCGCTTCTGATCAGGGCTTGTTTCAGGTCGGGCAAGTAGCAGCTCCGTCGCTCGTCGGAAGATCGCCTGATTGATCGGATCGATGGAGCCCCTTCCCGCTTCATCGTTGCCCAGGACAAGGATGTCCGAAAAATCTCCGGCCGCCCAATCTTTGAGGGAGAACGTAAAGTGGGGCCCTCGCGTCTGCGCCTGGCTCCATGCGGCCGCCACGGGCTCATACACCGAGAGCTTGGCGCTCATGGTCGCAAGGATATTGGCCAGAGTCTTAGCATCACCCCGCTCGTTGAGATAGGTGGATTTCAGCCGGTGGACCATCGGGAACGGCTTCTTGTCCCTCGTGGTCGATTGATCCATCAGAACTCTCAGATACGGCTGATAGAGAGCGCCCAAGAGTAGGTCTCGAAGCGTCCACCGACAGTCTTCAGAAGCGCAATTGATGAAGACCAGCATGATGCCGGTAAGGATGTCTCGGACCGCGTTGATGAAGAACTGCTCGCCAGCTCCACCCCCGTTTGAGTCGGGAACTAGGATCGTCGCGAGTTGCCTTGCGCTTACCGGGCCGTCGATGTCTTTGGACAAATCCCAAGCGCAGCACCTTTCGTCGAAAGGGTTGAGAACGCGAACGCTCGATGTTCCCTTGTTGATGTGCGCTTCGGTATCGCCTCTCAAAGCGAAGAGTACAGGGAGCAATTCTTGCTTGGGATCGTAAACAAGACCCGTAAACTCATGAGGCGCATCGAAGATGCTTCGCATCATCGATTTCAGGAGTGTGGTTTTACCGGAACCGCTCGCGCCAACAAGCAAGAAGTGCTCGGTTCCCTGAGCACGCCTTAGCTTTTTTGGACCCCACTGAATACCACTCGCCATTACCCTTTACCATTTTGGCAGTAGACAACTAGTCGTAGCCTATGTCATTGCCAATATCTCTCAAAACGGAGTGCGCCATTTCTTTCTGCCTTGAGCGCTCCATCTCCCTCACTAGCCCCGCGATTTCGTCGCCTGCCTGCATTCTGGTTAGAAAAAAGACGGTCTTCAGTTCTGCTCTGGATGCCTGAACATAAGACATTTCACGATCCTGCATGCTTCCTCCGGCAAGAATGTAGGTGCTGTGCGAGGTGGCTCCTTGCACACTGTGGGTGGTGGAAGCGTATCCAAGCGCGAAGTCTTGCATCGCCTCAACTTCAAAGCTGACCTGTTCGCCGTTGTCGAGCCTGACAACCATCCGACTTCCGCCATGCGTATAGCCTCGAATCACGCCGCGGTCGCCATTCAGCACCCCCATTGTCTTGTGATTCTCGGTAAACCTGATTCGGTCGTTCTCGAAATACTTCACTCCTCCAACCACAGCGAAGTCGATTCCCAGCTCACCGGTGATATTCCTCTCGTGTTGAGCGAGCGCGTTGAGCATATTGACCTCGCGGTGGGTTCCCGCGAGAATCAGTTTTTTGGCCATCGGCGACGTATCTTGCTTCCATTCCGCCACCAGTTGATGCATTGCTTCTTGGCGGGTTTCTCCGACGTGAACCAGACCTCGCTCGATAAACTCGCCAATCACTTTTTGGGCGTTTCCGTCTGCAATTTCCTTGACCGCAAGCATGGCCCACTCTTCTTTCTGGCGGTAAATCTCTTGGAGTTCAGCCTGGCCGAATTGAATTCCTAACTCTCTAAATGGTGCGCCGGGCCCGATGGGCTGAAGCTGCCTTTCGTCGCCGATAAGCACGAGCTTTGCACCTGCCGCGTGACAGTGCCTCGCAAGGATTTCGAGCTGTGGCGTTGCAACCATTCCAGCCTCGTCAACGACCAAAACCATCTTCTCATGCAAGGGACTTCTCCCCTTCTCGATTTCGTAGATGAGCTTGGCGATTGTTCCGGACTCAATCTCGGCACCTTCCGCCAATTCCTTTCCCGCTCGCGCAGCAAGGGCAACACCTACGACGGCGTACCCTTCCGCTTCCCAGGCATCCTTTGCGGCTTCGAGCATCCAGGTCTTTCCTGTACCGGCCATTCCGGAAACGACTGCGATGCCTCCCGTTTCGGTGGTGATGTGCCAGACCGCTTTGAGCTGCTCGACGGACAATTGCTTCGCCCCCGAAAGGCTCTCCATCACGGTCTGTACATTCAGCTCATGCCGATGGTTTTCCGATAGTGCAGTAGCAGAAGCAAGGAGACTTTTTTCGAGCTCCATCATCGCTCTTGTGGTAAATCGCTCTTCTCCAAATCGAACGCCTAACCTCACGATTTCACTGCTGTTTTCAAGGTAGGCGTCCGCGCCTGAGCGAATTTCGGTCGCGGAAAGTCTTCGGGACTGGCCCTGTTCGGCCATGAACCGAACGAAGTCGCGCCTAGAAAAGTGGGCTTGAGAATTCGTAAGATGCTCAGTTGCGAGAACGGCGGCGGTGGCTAAATCTAGATTCGTATCCCGCTCGGGCCGGTAAACGCCAAAGAGTGAATCGGCATCACGTCGGCTCCATTTCTTCTCCACCCCGTCCCCAAGCCAGCCCTCGATGAGCTTTCCTCGGGCTACGGCCTCTTTGACGTCTCGGGTTTCGATGGCTGCGACCGCCGACGCCTCAGCAGAATCAAGCCCCTTCTCTGCAAGAGCTTTCTCAATTTCTTGACGTCGCTTGCTGAAGTGATCGACGAGTGCGTCCGAAACGTGCGAGACTTCGAACCACGAGCGGTGCTGATGGGTTTCAATGCCAAGCAACTCCAGCTGGTTGGAGAGTTCCGCCCGATAAAGGGCGCCCGCCGTCATTTTCGAAAGGAATAACGACAGCGAACTGAGAGTCCGGGTACGCCCATCTTCGCCAACTCCAATGTTCATAAAGAGTGCATGGGTATGGAGTTGAGGGTCGAGCGCTCTGGAAGTTGAATGCTCGAAAAGCGCCACGATGAGGTCTGCTCTCTCTAGTCGTTTGCCCTCCTTCCCGACTCTTGAAAACGCGGCTTCGTCTTGAAGATAATCGACGGCGGCCTCGACGGCTTTGAGGTGCGCGTCCTGGAGAAGCCGCTGCTTTTCAGGCGATGCTTGCGACCATAAAACTGACACTGACTTGGGCGCGGAAAACGTTAGGTCCCATCCAGGTCGGTGCTCTGCCTTGCCATCGTGCTGCTGGATTTGCACGAGTTCTCGGGAGCCATCGGGAGACGTTCCCTTGAAAAGATTGTAGAGCTGGTCATCAAGAACCTGACCCACCAAGCCGATTTTCTCCGCTCCCAATCCATACCAAACTCCGGGTGGTTCGCCGCCCTTGAGATAGTAATCTTCCTGGGCCAGCCCGAGATAATAGCCCGCTTGGCCGGCTGACATTGCCGCCATGCTGAGCACTTTAATTTCCTCCCGCGAGTGACTTGATCACCTCGTTCGCGTCGGCTTCGCTCACCCCCATTTTACTCACTAGAATGATATAGAACATGTCCGCAAGGTTGCTCCTGAGGGTCTTGAAATCTTGGTCGGAGCCCTGTCCTTCAAGGCCACGAATGACGAGACGCCTTGCATATTCGCCCGCGCTCATCCCGGTTTTTTCACCTTCTTCAGTGAGCCGCTTTATATAAAATGGATCGAGCCGGAAGCCAATTGCGTCAGCTGGTTTTGGCGTGTTCAGACGTCTGAACACCTCAGCGGGACGAGTCGCTTGAAGCTCTTCTTTTAGCTTTGCCAGCTCGCCTTCGTCGTACACCACAACGGGCCGGGTCTTCTTCAGTGCCTTGCCTTGTTTGAGTTTTCCAGAGGCGACAATCCGCTCTAGCGTCCGCACACTGACGCCAAGAAACTCTGCCGCCTCTCTCTTCTCCATGTACCATTAGACGCTCGTGCCATGGCGATAGATTCGCCAACTCGCCATGGCGTTCATCCAAGGGTGAGTCAGGTGTACGTGGCTAGACTCGTCTAGTGCTGTTCTGCTGCTCGGGTAGGGTTCTAGTCGGCTTGTGGGTCTGTTTCGAGACTTGCCTTATGGGCAAGTCGTGCCTCTTTCAGTGCTTGAGAGAGGGCATCTATGATGTCTGAGCTTGAGACTTCTTCTTGGTCGAAGACGAGGGTGATGGTCGCCTTCTTGGTCTTGAATGGGACTCTTATCTTGGGTCTGGGTGGCTCGTCTTGGGATGGCGCTTTCTGTTGTCTGGCCGTCTTGACGGTCAGATTTCCTGAAAGAGCTTGCTCCCAGAGAGAGCGCTGGGCGTCCTCTGTCTCTTGCTTTGCGATCTCCAAAAGCACCGACCGCGTCAAGCGTTCAGACGTCTGAACACTGGTGAGCAAATCCTCCGGGAGACTCAAAATTCTGAGAAGCTGATTTACCCCCGCGAGAGATTTTCCGATGCGCTCTGCGAGCTGTCTTTGCGTGAGCTGAAACTCATCCATCAGTCGCCGGTAGGCAACCGCTTCCTCGATCGGACTCAGCTCTTGGCGATGAATATTTTCGATCAGCTGGACTTCTAAACGCCGGTGCTCTTCGACCGTCCGGATGATGGCCGGAACCGTTTCTAAGCCAAGCTCTTTAGCCGCCGAGAAACGGCGCTCGCCCGCAATGATTCGGAAAGCGTCCGCCCCAAACGGGGAGACAACGATGGGCTGAATGATTCCGTGCTCGGCAATGGACGCCTTCAGCTCTTCAAGATTTCCGATGTCCTTCCGCGGCTGGTCGGGGTCTGGCTGGACGAACTCGACCGGGATTCTGGCAAAGCGTTCACCCCCCTCTTTGAGAAGGGCTTCAGTCTTTGCCCCGTCCTCGCTGGCGGCGGCGGCAAGTCGATTTTTTAGGCTGGCCATAGTGCAATGATCTCCTTCACAAGAGCGCGATAATCTTGAGCGCCACGGCTGTAGCTCTTCTGAAGAATCACGGGAATGGGGTCTTCGTCTTCGGTCTCAATTTGGCTGCGGGGAATCGCTTCCGTGTGGCGGATGCGGCTCTTGAGGATTCGCTCTGAAAAGCCTTCAAGATATTTCGCGGCGTGGAATTGCCGCTCCTCTCCGTGACCCGTAACTTTGGTGAGAACGATTCTCCAGTCGTAGTCACCGCCGTTCTTGGTGACCTTGAGTGTGCTCATGAGGTCGCTGAGACCGCAAAGCGCGTAGCCGGTGAGCTCGGTTGGAATGAGGAGCTTGTCGGCGGCGTAAATGGCGTTTACCGGAAGCAGGTCAAGAGTCGGCTGCGCGTCGATGATGATGTAGTCGTACTCCGGAACCGTCGCGAGGGCCTTTGAGAGCCTGGTCTCCCGGAATACCGCCGCATTGAGCTGAACGGCCGTGTGTGCGAGTCGAATGTCCGCTGGCACGAGTTTGAGATTTGGCTCGTCGGTATCGAGGATGACCGACCGCAATTCAATACTGGTATCGAGAAGAACCTGAGCAATCGAGGCCGACTCGCCCGGGTTGAAATCGACTCCCAGACCGTAAGTGGCATTGCCCTGCGGGTCGAGGTCCACCAGGAGCACTTTATTTCCATGGCGGGCCATTCCCGCCGCTAAATTGACGGCTGTGGTGGTCTTCCCAACTCCCCCCTTATGATTGATGACGGCTATTGTTTTGCTCATGCGCTCTTTCCTTCCGTGGAAAACGGCTGTTCATTTATTGTGGCGTCCCACGCCCAAAATGACGGGACAAGCTCGGGCCTCGTCTCGGTGAGAAAATCGAGAATGAAGTCGGCTCGTCCGTCCGCATCTGCAAGTTGCTCGATGCACCGTTCGTACATTTTTTCAGACATCCGCTTTCGGCGGGCCAATTTGTTTTGGATCCAAGTGTCACAGCTCTGCCAGAGCTCACCGGCTTGCTGCTCGATGCCTCTCGCTGTCGAGCGAATATGTTCTCGGTAGGCGTCTTGAAATTGCTGCTCATGGGCTGCCTTGCGCTCCGCTTCGCTCTTTGAGAGGGCCTTCTCAATTCTTGCCCGGTGACTTGCGAGAAAATCGTTTCCGTGGTTCCGAACCGCAAGAGTCAGTGTCCGAATAGGGAACTTGCTTCCTTCCGATTGCCTGCTCACATAGCGGGCAAAATCCCGCCCAAGCTGGTTCGGCTCTCGAACAACTTCTGGGCTGAACCGAGAGAGCAGGGAAGTGGCAGCCTCTTCGTCGCCGGCACTTACGAGCGCGATGGGTTCGCCTTGGTTGCCGCCGAGCTCCGCGTAGAAATGGGAAGCCATGACCTGAGCGGCTGTCTGTTCAGGCTGAGTCTCGGAAGGTACCGGGATGTCGCGTTCGATTGCACGAATGAGAAACCCGGTCTTGCTGGATTTCACTTTCCTCGAATCAAGCGCATTCAGCTGTCGTTCGATGCGTTCGGCAGGGAAGTGCTCGACAAGCTCTGCTGCTTTGGTCGAGTCGATCCCTACCCCCATAAGCCTTCCCATAAGAAGCGATAGCGATTTTCCTCCTACGACGACGGCGTCTGTTTGTTGTTGTTTAGGAAGGTTGTTTAGATCTGTTGTTTCTATACCGCTTCGATTTTTGAACGCTTCTCGCTTCGATTTTTGGACCGTTTCCGCTTCGGAAATTGGACCGTTTGCCGCTTCGATTTTTGAACCGATCTCCCGCTTCGATTTTTGAACCGTCTCCAAATCTCCGCTTTGATTTTTGAACTGATCCTCCGCTTCGATTTTTGAAC
>Ga0164296_1000574_pt1 | contig 42882 bp, 44 predicted proteins | sample GEODES057metaG_FD_113533 | JGI IMG/M metagenome (GOLD analysis project Ga0164296, IMG submission 113533) | Dystrophic lake water microbial communities from Trout Bog Lake, Wisconsin, USA - GEODES057 metaG | ecosystem: Environmental > Aquatic > Freshwater > Lake | place: USA: Trout Bog Lake...
GAGTTTGCGCGAGCTAGGATCGCCCTCGGGGTATGAGTGGGGAGCTGGACAGGGCAGTTTTCGCATCGCCCGGACGCAAACTGGCGAAATGGTTGGGTTCGCACACGCCGATCTTCCCGACGGGATGATTGATTGGTGCGGTGTGATCCCAGAATTTCGCACCAAGGGTATCGGGCGCCAGTTGATCGGGGCAGTTGCCGACGACGTGAAGGCGCAGCGCGGCACGCATTTGTTGGCTTTTGCCGAAGACGGCACCAATGCCGCGGCGTTTCTCACCCGACTTGGATTCCGAGCAAAGGGCAAGAAAATACTCATGATTGCGCGCACACACGATACGCCCGGCACCATTCAGGGTACCTAAGCGCATCGTGCGCACCTGCGCGCGAGATGAATCAGGCCTCAGAGAACAGCGGCGTAGAAAGGTAGCGCTCGCCGGTGTCACACAAGAAGGTCACAATTGTCTTGCCCGCATTCTCGGGACGGGCAGCGACTTGTAGTGCCGCCCACACATTGGCCCCGGCTGAAATTCCGACAAGGATTCCTTCGTGACGGGCCAGGTTTCGTGCCGTCGCGAATGCGTCGTCAACGGAGACTGTGATCACCTCATCGTAGAGATCGGTGTTCAGGATTCCCGGAACGAAACCGGGGCCGATACCTTGAATCTTGTGCGGACCGGGCGAGCCGCCGGACAGTACTGGTGAATCTGCAGGCTCGACCGCAATCGCCTGGAAACTCGGCTTGAATCCACGCAAGACCTCGCCGACCCCGGTAATGCTTCCACCCGTTCCCACGCCAGCAACAAGAATATCGACGCCACCATCGGTGTCATTCCAAATTTCGATCGCAGTTGTGTGGCGATGCGATTCTGGATTTGAGCCGTTTTGGAACTGCTGTGGAAGAAAGCTGTTGGGAGTGTTCGCCGCGATCTCTTCTGCCTTTGCAATCGCGCCGCGCATTCCCTCGGGCCCAGGGGTTAACACCAACTCTGCACCATAGGCCGCCAACAACGAACGACGTTCAATCGTCATGGTCTCAGGCATCGTCAGGATCACGCGATATCCCTTTGCAGCCGCAACCATCGAGAGTGCAATGCCGGTGTTACCAGAGGTCGGCTCAACGATCACCGATGTTCCCGGGATCAGTGCGCCCTCACGTTCTGCGGCTTCGATCATTCCCAAACCGATGCGGTCCTTCACGCTGCCGCCAGGATTAAAAGATTCGAGCTTGCCGAGCACTGTTGCGCCTGAATCCTTTGCGAGGCCGATCCGTACCAGTGGCGTGTGACCCACCAATTCGATAATTGAATCGGCGATCTTTGGTCGGCTGGCCAATGGCTTGGAATTACTCATCCCTGCTCCTTGTGTTGAATCGCATGTTCGACGAGTGCAATAAGATCGCGCTCCGGACGGGCGCCAAAGTGGGCGATGACCTCAGATGCGGCTGCAGCTCCTGCGCGAGCACACACAACCGGATCCCATCCGCGCGTGTACCCAAAAAGAAAGCCCGCGGCGAAAAGATCTCCGGCACCAGTGGTGTCCACGACTGCGGCTGGCGCAATCGCAGCAACTTCATGCACACCATCAGCGCTGATGACCATGGCTCCTTTCGCCCCTCTCGTGATGATCGCGAGCGCGCATCGGCCAGTAAGCCATTCCACCGCACCGGACAGCGTTGACTGTTGCGAGATCGCGAGCGCCTCGGCCTCGTTGGCAAACATGATGTCAACGGGCCCAGAGACCAGCTCTTGAAATTCAACGCGATGGCGTTCGACGCAAAATGTGTCGGAAAGGCTCAGCGCGACGGTGCGATCAGCGTCCTTCGCCGCCTGCATTGCGTACCGAAGTGCGTCTTTTGCACGCGGAGGATCCCAGAGGTACCCCTCGAGATAGAGCACCCGCGCGCGCGCGACCAAATCCGGGTCGATGTCTTCCGGACCGAGTTCCACACAGGCACCGAGATAGGTTGCCATCGTGCGCTGCGCGTCTGCGCTCACCAACACAAAACATCGTGCAGTCGGAGGCTCCGGCCGGCCAAATGGTGTGCGATAGCTCACGCCGAGGGCGCGAAGGTCATGGCCAAAGATCTCACCAAGTTGATCGGGCGCGGTCTTACCGATATAGGCCGCGCGCGCACCGAGCATTGCGGCGCCCGCGACGGTGTTCGCGCAGGAGCCACCGGAGACCTCAATTGCGGGGCCCATCGCGTGATAGAGCCGTTCTGCCATCGGCGCATCCACGAGGGTCATTGATCCCTTGACCAAGTCATGTGCGGTAAGAAAGGTGTCCTCAGTCTCTGCGAGCACATCGACAATTGCATTTCCAATGCCAAGCAGGTCAAACTCGATGTGATCTTCGAAGGGACTCATCCGCACGCCGTGACTCGAACGCCAACCATCAGATGTAAAACATCGGGGTCTGTGTCATTCGCTCCTGTTTCTCCACCATGTCTTGGATGGTGACTCGAGAGAAAAGCGTCACAAGAGCATTTCGTGCTTCATCCCACACTTCATCCACACCTGCTCCCGGTTCCGCAAGACCCAAGCGACCGTCGACCGCCTCTATGACCGAAAGAAGTGTGACCTGATGGGGCTCATGTACGAATGAGTATCCCCCCTTGACCCCACGCTGGCTTGAGAGCACCCCTGCACGTCGCAGGTTGGCAAACAGCTGTTCGAGCACGTGAAGTGGAATATCACGCGCCTCAGAGATATCGACGATTGGGGTTGGCGAGCCATCGGCACGCCGCGCAAGCTCGGTAAGCGCATCTACCGCGCAACGACTCTTATCGGTAATGCCTATGACGGACGACATACAATCCCGCTATTCCGGAGGGTATTAGTGGAGTTTACCGGAATTGCAGAGAAGTGGTACGCCGTGCGCTAATCCTCAGAAAGCATGAGGTTTTCGACATCGTCGCGAAGAATGTTGGCGCCGACTCCCGCGCCACGCCGTTCACGGAGCACGTAGACCTTTTCGATCGCGTCGATCCAGGCGTCCATGTCGGGCACCATGAAGGTGTAGATACATTCTTCGGTGTGAATCAGCATCCGAGGCCGCAAACCAGCACTGGGGAGGTCTTTTGGACTACGAGGGACACGCTCAACCGTGTGCACATCTGCGAGAGGGAATTGGCGACGCTTGGCTCCCAGCAACAGATCGAGGTATGTGGGAACAAACACAAGCCGTTCGTCGGTGAGCGTGAGCTTGCCGTGGCGTCCGAGCCAGCCATTCTGAAGGTCAGCGCCGGTACTTTTACGTACACGCTCGTCGGGGGTCGGCCCTGGTGCATGCGGCCCACGTGGCAATTTGGAATTCTTGGATTTGGGAGTCATGTCAAGAGACTACCAACGCCTGTCCCATGCACCGATCGACAGCCCGCCGATGGGCGGACTGTCGATGCGTGGCAACGTCCTTAATGCAAGAACGGAATGATCAGGATTGCCACAATATTGGCGATCTTGATCATTGGGTTGATCGCAGGACCTGCGGTGTCCTTGTACGGGTCGCCGACGGTGTCGCCGGTTACCGATGCCTTGTGGGCCTCGGAACCCTTGCCACCATGTGCACCGTCCTCGATCAGTTTCTTCGCGTTATCCCATGCACCACCGCCGGATGTCATGGAGATCGCAACAAAGAGACCGGTCACGATCACTCCCAGAAGCAGCCCGCCGAGCATCTCGGTGCCATGGTGACGACCGAAGATGAATGCGGTTACCACCGGGAACACGATCGGGATGAGACCCGGGATCAGCATTTCCTTCTGTGCGGAGGCAGTCACCAGACGCACGCAGCGTGCGTAATCTGGCTTTTGCGTACCTTCCATGATTCCTGGGTTTTCCCGGAATTGGCGACGCACCTCTTCAACCACTGCGCCACCAGCACGACCGACGGCCTCCATTGAGAATGCGGCGAACAGGAACGGCATCATTCCGCCGATCAACAATCCGCAGACCACAAATGGGTTATTCAGGGAGAAGTTCGGCACGTACGTGGGGAACGTCTTCTGCAGTGTCTGCACATACGTCTCAAACAGGATGACCGCAGCCAGACCAGCCGAGCCAATGGCGTAGCCCTTGGTGACAGCCTTGGTCGTGTTGCCCACGGCATCAAGCGGATCGGTGATGGCGCGGACGCTTTCCGGCATCTCGGCCATTTCGGCGATACCACCGGCGTTATCGGTGATTGGACCGAATGCGTCCAACGCAACGACGATGCCGGCCAACGAAAGCATGGCCATGACGGCGCATCCAATGCCGTAGTACCCGCCGAGGGTGTACGCACCCGCGATGCCACCGACAATCACGACGACTGGTGCAGCTGTTGCCTTCAGGGACACACCAAGTCCGGCGATGATGTTGGTCGCGTGACCGGTTTCCGACGCCTTTGCAACAGCCTTGACCGGCGGCCATACCGTCCCGGTGAAGTATTCGGTGATTGCCACCAGACCCAGGGTCACCCCAAGGCCGATGAGTGCACACCAGTAGTAGTCAAGCCATCCAGCACCTGGAGTCGCACTACCTGGATCCGCATGCACGCCACCAAGCAAACCCTTGGTGACTGGGATGAATCCTGCAGCCGACAGCACTGCGGCGACGCCGAGCGCGGTGTAGAGCGCGCCTGTGACAGAACCGCTCTTGCCCACACGGGCAAACCATGTGCCGATGATCGAGGAGATAATGGACACCCCACCGAGTGCAAGCGGGAACAGAACTGCATTCAAGCCTGCGTGGGCGGCGCTTTTGAAAAAGAGCGACCCGAGGACCATCACGGCAACGGTCGTCACTGCATAGGTCTCAAAGAGGTCTGCTGCCATACCTGCGCAGTCACCGACATTGTCGCCGACGTTGTCGGCAATCACTGCCGGGTTACGAGGGTCGTCCTCGGGAATACCCGCTTCGACCTTACCCACCAGGTCGGCACCGACATCGGCGCCCTTGGTGAAGATACCGCCACCAAGACGCGCAAACACACTGATCAGGGAGCTACCGAAGGCAAGTCCGATCAGCGGGCCAACATCCGATGCGTGCCCACCGAGCACCTCGAAGTAGCCAGCCACGGCAACGAGGCCCAGGCCGACCACGAGAAGTCCGGTGACCGAGCCACCCTTAAACGCAACCGAAAGCGCCTGCGGCAGACCCTTGCGGGCAGCTTCGGCGGTGCGGACGTTTGTACGCACCGACACGTTCATACCAATGAAGCCAGCGGCTCCAGAGGCGATCGCACCGATAAGAAAACCAATCGCAGGCTTCCAACCCAGAAGGTCTGAAGTGACTGCATTACCCAAGAACCCAATCGCCAAAAACAGCACCACGGCGACACCGGCGATGATCGAGTACTGACGCGTCAGGTATGCCTGCGCGCCTTCCTGGACCGCCTTCGCGATGTCTTGCATGCGCTCATTGCCGGCAGGTTGCTTCAACAGGTAGACGATAAGTCCAATCCCGTAGACGACAGCCAAAGCACCGAGAACGATCGCGAGCCAGATGGTGTTGTCCGACAGAAAGCCGGCCAAAAGTATCCTCCGAGATCAGTGTGCGCCGATCACGCCGAGTGGCGTAATCCGCGTGTGACAGACGCTGCAGGAGCAATCCGAAGCGATTCGGAGACTCAAAACGCAGCAGGTACGCGAAAAAAACCGCGCCTGTTTTTACCACATAAGGTCGGACATCGCGCGTGATGGGGCGCGAAATCGCGCGAAATCCCATCCAATCAGACTAAATCCTCGCACCTTCCAGTGCATTTGCTGCATGGGGATCTGGAGTACGCGGCAATTTCGGGACCACATCGGCGAGTACCGCGCGCATTTGGACATTATTTCGAGTAAAGGTCGCTGCAATTTCATCCAGCGTGACGGGCGTGATATCCGGTGACCCTTCAAGCCCCACGTCATAGTCGGTGACCAGGCAGATGTTCGCGTACGCGAGCCCCTGTTCACGAGCGAGATGCACCTCTGGGTAGGCCGTCATATTGATGACCTCCCAGCCCATTTGGGTAAACCACTTAGATTCTGCGCGCGTCGAAAATCTCGGACCTTGAATGACGACAACCGTGCCCCGCTCATGCACCCGAATATCGAGGGCACGACAGCTCTCGATCAGGGCCTCGCGAAGACGCGGCGAATATGGATCTGCTCCCGATACGTGAACGACATCCGGGCCATCGAAAAAGGTATCGCTGCGGCCCGAAGTCCGATCGACATATTGATCACATACGACAAAATCGCCGATCCGCACGTCACTCTGCAAGCTGCCCGATGCACACGGGGCGATCACCCACATCACCCCTACCTCCTTGAGGGCCCACATGTTTGCTCGGTAATTGATGGCGTGTGGGGGAAACTCATGATTGACACCGTGGCGAGGCACGAAGGCGACCGGAACCCCCGAAAAGGTTCCGATCGCGATCGGTGCGGACGGGCGCCCGAAGGGCGTGTCGATTTCGAGGTAGCTCGGATCATCGAGCAGCGAATAGAATCCCGACCCGCCGATTATTCCGATGTGCGGGGTGATCGTCTCGGTCATTCGCCCGGCACCCATAGGCGACGCGATCCCGTATCTGCAGGACCTTCCGGGGATACCCCATCGGGTCGCTCGGCAATTTTCGCGTAGGCAAGTTGCAGCTGCGCAAGCGGCTCTCGAAACGGACGCACAGACGCGACGCCAAGTTCTTGCTCGGCGACGACAACAATCCCGCGCACCATCTCGATCGCGACGCGCGCCTGCACAATGTCGACAACCTCATCACCCTCTGGGCCGAGTCCCAGACGAATTCCCGCAGCGTCGATGAGCGTTGCGAGGGCCTGAATCACCAGGTCGCGCACGGGGGTCCGTCCGAGATGATGGACAAATGCCGCAGCAAATTCGTCATTGTCCTGGGCGCCAACCTCTTGATCTTCCCCACTCATGCCGTTCCCCCAAAGTAATCACGAATAACTTCGCGTGCCGACTCCCCGGTGCGATCGACGATATGCGCCTGTAACGCACGGAGGTCATGGCCAGATTCGGCGAACACCCGCCGTTGCTGCATTGCACCATTTTCATGCGCCAAGATATCGCGGATGCGATCGATCCAGCGTGTGATCCCGAGTGCATCGTGCACATGCGCGGTGCGCTCGATGAGTGCAGCGACTGCGGTACGTGTGGGCCGAGCCTGACCGCGATCGAGATCGATGAGCTCGCCATCGAGTCCATGGCGTTGTGCACGCCAGATGTTTTCCTCGATCAGTGCTCGTGGATGATGATCGATACGAACCCCGTCATCATATTGCGCGCAAAGATCTGCAATTGCCGCAAGGGTCAACGCGGCCAGCGCGATGCCATCACCAAATTCTGTCTGACCATCACAGATCCGCACCTCAAGGGTTCCAAACGAGTGATGCGGGCGCACGGTCCACCAAATCTGTGTCGATTCACGGATGGATCCCACGCGCTCAAGAAGTGCAACGTGCGACGCATACGCATTCCAATCGTCATACGCGTCGGGAATGCCGCATCGTGGAAAGCTCTTGATGAAGGTTTGGGTACGCGTCGAGGCCAGATTGGTGTCTGTGCCCATGAAAATGGGACTATTGGCCGACACCGCGAGAAGTTCCGGAAGAAGGCTGCGCATACGTGTTGCCACATGCACCGCCCGATCGGCGCCTCGGATTCCGCAATGCATGTGGATGGCGAACGTGTTGTTGGTCCAGGCGATATAGCCGAGCTCGCCTTCAACGATCCGGTAGTGAGGGGTGTCAATGATCCGTTGATCGCCCCACACGCTGTACGGATGCACACCAGAGATACCGATCGCGCACCCCAATTGGCCAGCGGTCTCGATCATGCGGATCCGCCCGTACGCGAGCTCGCGTGCGGCACCATCAAGGTCAGCGTGTGCGCCAGTTTTGAATTCGATCTCACTCGCGATCAGCTCACCCGCGAGATGCGCGCGAAAATCGGGAGCCGATCGGGCGACAAGCTCCTCATAACGGTTCACAAGGCCGAGTGTGACCGGATCAAGAATCTGGAACTCTTCCTCAAGACCCACCGTAAAATCGGTGGATTCATCGAAGCGCGCCTCTACCCCCGCCAGGATGTGTGATGTCGAGAAGTCCGGCCTCATTGCGGCTGTCACTCTACCGACACCGCGCGCCATCGCCCCGCCCGACGGGTGGTGCTTAGGACAAATAGAAGTAGAGCGCGTACAACAATTCGACCGCCGGTGACGAGGTATGCACCGTCACATCCGAGGGAACCGAGAGCAGCGCGTCAGAGTAGTTAAAGATGATCTTCACTCCACCGGCCACAAGGTCGTCTGCGACGCGCTGAGCGACATCTCCGGGCACCGCAAGGACGCCGACCATGATGCCATCATCGGCAGCGATACCCGCAAACTCGTCGTAGTGTCGGATTGGGAGCTCGCCGATACGTTGTCCGACACGGTCTGGCGCGACATCAAAAATCGCCGAAATCTGGAACCCGTGATCGCCGAACACGCTTGAGCTCGCAATCGCTTGGCCGAGGTTACCGGCGCCAAAAAGGGCGATGTTGTGCGTCCCGGAGGTTCTCAAAATCTTCCGGATTTGCTCGATCAAACTGTCGATGTCGTAGCCCACTCCGCGCTTGCCGAACTTCCCAAAACCCGAAAGATCGCGCCGGATCTGTGTGGGGTTCACCCCCGTATATTCGGAAATCGCCTGTGATGAGATGCTCGACTTCCCCATCTTGCGCGCTTGGGTCAACACTTGAAGATATCGGGACAAGCGAGCAGCGACGCCGAGCGTCAGGCGATCAGAGGCCATGGGCCCTCCGGGAGTTTGTAACGCGTCGTGACAAGGTACGCCCGCGCTGGCCACCATGCAAGCGCCACACATCTTCCCGGCACCGTCTCCTTAGACGGCGATACCACCTGGCGGAGCTGTCGGAACGGCGTCGGTATGCAGATAATCGGGCCATTCGACGCGTGGTGTGAAATGCGCAGCGGCACCGATCATCGCGGCGTTATCGGTACACAGGTCACGGGGTGGCATGGCCACGCGCAGCCCGCTCCGCGCCGCTCCCTCGGTAACAAGTTGGCGTAAACGACCGTTTGCTGCGACACCGCCGCCCATCGACACCGCCGACACGCGATGCTCACGCGCGGCATCAAGCAAACGTGCGGCAAGCGGTCCAACGATGGCTTCCTGATACGAGGCGGCAATATCGGCTCGACGCTGATCCGACATGTCGGGTTCGGCGCGGACCACGTACAACAACGAGGTCTTCACCCCTGCAAAGGAGAAGTCGCGAACACGCTTGCCACCGAGTCCAATTGGAAATGCATGAGCGCTCGGGTCGCCCTGTGCGGCGAGTGCTTCAAGCGCCGGACCTCCGGGGTATCCCAAGCCCAACAAGCGCGCACCCTTGTCAATCGCTTCACCGGCGGCATCATCGATTGTGCTGCCGAGCACAACGGGTGCTGCCAAATCGGTGACCAGATCCAGACGTGTGTGCCCACCAGAGGCAATGAGGCTCACAAATGGTGTCTCAAGCAGGGTCGGCGCCAACCACGATGCGCAGATATGGCCCAACAAATGATCAACGCAATACAACGGGCGGCGATGTACGTAGGCCAGTGCTTTTGCGGTCGACACACCGATCAAAAGTGCTCCAATCAACCCCGGCCGTTGCGTGACCGCAAACGCCGACATCCCAGACATTGGCAGCCCCGCCTCTTCGAGCGCGGCTGCGATCACCACGTTCACAGTGCCGAGATGATGACGCGCCGCGATCTCCGGAACAACTCCGCCGTAGCGGGTGTGGATATCTGCCTGGGAGGCCACGACCGACGACAGGATGTCGCGACCGTTAATCACTGCTGCCGCCGTTTCGTCACACGAGGTCTCAATTGCCAGGAACGGGCCGTCAATCATTGCCGTCCACCACATCTTCCGGGAGTCCTTCGCGCCACATAATCAAGGCGTCCTCGTTGTTATCTGAGTAATACCGTGGACGGACACCGTGATCGATGAAACCCAGGCTGCGATACAACGCGATCGCGCCCGCATTGGATACCCGCACCTCGAGAGTGAATCCCAGATGGGACACGCCGTGTGCGCGAGTGAACAGGTCAGTCAGCATCGCCCGACCGATCCCCTGCCGCCAATGATCTGGTCGCACGCCGACATTCAAGATATGCCAGACATCGGCGTACCGCGACGCGAGCACAAACCCCACCACGGCAGCGGGTGTGACACACACGATGTCCAAGGTGTCGGATTTCCCAAGCTCTGCGTGCAGCATGTGTCGCGGCCAGGGGATCGCCGACACCGCACAATCAATGGCATGCACCTGCGCGACATCGGTCATACGCATCGGCCGAATCTTCGGTGGAGCCGGGATGGCATCCGGCCCGCGGCGTTCCCCTACGCGCTTTGCCATCAGCTCGTACCGGTTCCCGATGCACCAAAATGCACCTCAGCATCGGGCACACGGGCATAGAGCGGATCGGGCGGTCGTGCGCCGTGTGTCACCCGTTGCAGAAGATCGGCTGCCGAGAGGGTGTGTACCCCCGACGACTCATCGGGAACCCATGCCCCCGCGCGCGTGAGCGCGGCACGCTCGACACACGCGCCCCTCCCTGCGGCGATGACCCGATTCGAACCTGCAAGAGCTGGCGTGATGTGCGCTGCAAGTGCGGCACCCGCGATGGCAACGGGGGCCAGGATCTCCTCGAGATCGCCCGCCTCGTCTACACGGTAGATCGCCGCAAATAATTCCTTGCGCCGCGCATCGTGTGCGGGAATCACCACATCTCCTGGTCGTGCCGTACGCGCGATTCCCACAGCAAGACCCTCGAGCGAGCACACCCCGACCACGGGACACGCACGTGCTTGGCCAAGGGCATGCGCGGTCGCAAGCCCGATGCGCAATCCAGTAAAACCTCCCGGACCAACGCCGACCACGATGCGCGACACGTCGTCAATCGTCACGCCAATTGCCATGCAGGCATGGTGGACGCCATCCAATACCCGTCGACCGGCGGTGCGGTCTTGGCCTAATTGGATGTCAACCAACACCCGCCCATCCTCAGCGATCGCGACGCTCGGGCTCGGAGTGGATGTGTCCAATGCCAATGTCAGCGACAAGCGTGGCGATGCGTTGTGATGTGGACTCATCATCTGCCGTCAACGCTACCAAGCGCTGGTCCTGTCCATGATGACGCAGTTCAATGACCAGTCGTGCGTGGGCAAACGACACGGCGAGTTGGTCGGGCCACTCGATGACGGTGATTGCCCCATCGTCATCGCCGATCAACAATCCGAGCTCTTCATCGTCGGCACCGTTGAGTCGATACGCGTCGACATGGATCAACGCGATCACACCGTCATAGCGCTGTGACAACGAAAATGTCGGACTGGTCACCGGTTCGGTAATCCCGAGCCCTCGTGCGATTGCTCGGGTCAATGTGGTTTTGCCGACGCCAAGGTCCCCGCGCATCAACACGAGGTCTCCGGGAGCCAATAGCGCCGCCAAGCCGACACCCAGCTCATGGGTCTGCGCTGGCCCCACAAGCACCAAGGTGTGCGCGTATGCGCTCATGTGATCACCGCCTCACGTGGGCAATCCTCGTGTGGTTGAGAAAATTTCACGACGACCTCACGCCGCGCCACGGGGTCCGGGGCATCGGCCAGCTGTGCGACAAGATCCGCGAGACGGCGCACGTCATTCTCGAGCACCTGCAAAAGCGGCCGTGCGTACAGGGTGGCCGCAGGGTGATGGAGTGGGAATACACAAAGATCAATCCCGCCGATCTCCGCCACGCGAGCTTGGCCGTGGATCTGCATGATCCCCGGGTGAGGTCCAAGGATCGCGCGTGCGGCGGCATTGCCGAGAGTGCACACCACGGCTGGCGCAATCATTGCGATTTGGGATTCCAAATGCGGGCGACATGCTGCCACCTCCGCGGCATGCGGATTGCGATTCTTGGGTGGGCGACATTTCAATATGCTCGTGACAAATACCCGATCACGGGCCATGTCGGCGATCGCAAGACAGCTATCGAGAACTCGTCCTGACTGTCCCATGAATGGCATTCCCGACAGATCCTCCGATTTGCCCGGCGCCTCCCCGACAAACATCACCGCGGCGTCAATTGGCCCTTCACCCGCAACCGTCAACGTGCGGGTCGTTGAGAGCCCACATGATGTGCACCCGGCAACGCGCGCACGCACACCTGCAAGTTCTATTGATGGATTCGGCGGGCGCGAGGGCATACCGACAGGCTACCCGCCCACCGTCCGCATGCGCCTTGCGCGCAGGGCGCACACAGGACTACACTTCTCTGTGCAACAACAACCCGGCATCTGCACATCTGCGGAGTTGGAGTTCGATGTCGTCGCGCTGGCGGTGTTCAGCGTGTCATAGGACAGTTCTGCTGTCCCGTTCTCAGGCGGTTCGGAATCAGCTCGACCCAACAGTCGGCGACCGGTGTCGTGGTCGCACGCTCGATATCGGATATTCGGAGTCTCGTCGGCGTCCTTCGCTCTCGCGATGCGCACGTCACGATCGTCCCGACAATGGGAGCACTCCACTCTGGGCATCTTGCGCTGATTGAGAGCAGCGTTGCGCGAGGGGAGCATGTGATTGTCAGCATCTTTGTCAATCCGACGCAATTTGCGCCCCACGAGGATCTCGCAAGTTATCCGCGCCAAGAGGCGCGCGACATCGAAATGGCGACGCAGGCCGGAGCCTCTGCGATTTTCGCACCGTCGGCCGAAGTGGTCTATCCGGACGGATTTGCGACTTCGATCCAGGTACACGGCCCCGCGCAGGGCCTCGAGGGTGCATCCCGACCCACTCACTTCGCCGGTGTTGCGACAGTCGTTGCAAAACTCTTGCTCATGATCCGCCCCGACACACTCGTCCTCGGGCAAAAAGATGCCCAACAGGTAGCGGTCGTACGACGAATGATGAGTGATCTCAATCTCGATGAGATCTCACTCGTCGTCCACCCGATTGTCAGGGAGGATGACGGCGTGGCAATGAGCAGTCGCAATCGCTATCTCAACGCTCAGGAACGCAGCGACGCGCGCGCGTTGTCGCGCACGCTTGGCCACGCGCAAGACATGGTCGCGCGAGGTGAAAGTGACCCGGCCCGGATTGCCGATTCGGCCATGGCCATGCTCAGCGCAAGCGACGGGGTCACCCCTGACTATGCGGCGGTCATCGACGCATCCACATGTCGTCCCGTCACGCACATTGACCGCAACACGATCCTGTGTGTGGCGGCCCAAGTAGGACCTGCACGATTGATCGACAACACGTTTCTTCTTTTCGACTAACCACGACCCGGAGGCACAGTGCCACCTGTTACTCGCACGATGCTCAAGAGCAAGATCCACCGCGCCACGGTCACCGATGCAAATCTGAATTACGTCGGGAGCATCACGGTTGACACCGATCTCCTCGATGCCGCCGACATTCGTCCATACGAACATGTGGCAATCGTCAACATCAACAATGGGGCGCGCTTTGAGACGTACGCGATTGAAGGTGCCCGTGGGAGCGGCGTGATCTGCTTAAACGGTGCTGCTGCCCGTCTCGCGCAGCCCGGTGATTTGATCATTGTCCTCTCGTACGCGCAGTATCACGAGAGCGACACCATCGGCTTTGAGCCGGTTGTCGTGCACGTCGATGCGCAGAACGGGCAACTGGATCTAATGCCAGAGTCTGTTCCGGCCACATGGGAGCAGCAGTAAACATGTATCGGGTGCCAAGCACGCTCTCTGATGGGCCATCTGGGCTCTCCGCCACCGATATCCGTGGCACCAAGGGGCAACGGCGCGTGGCAATGCTGACCGCATATGACTATCCAACCGCCCTCGCCTTGGATGCGGCTGGGCTCGATTTGATCTTGGTGGGCGACAGCCTTGGCGAAGTGGAATTAGGTCTGACGTCGACCAAAGAGGTCAACCTTCACATGATGTGCCACCACATTCGCGCGGTCCACCGCGGGGTGTCACGCACCCATGTGGTTGGGGACCTTCCCTTCAACAGTTATCGCACGCCCCAGGAGGCCGTCCAAAGCGCACGGGCACTGATCGATGCGGGTGCGATGAGCGTCAAACTCGAAGGGGCGTTGATTCCCCAAGTCGAGGCGATTCTCGCCGACGGTATTCCCGTCATGGGGCATGTCGGCTTGCTGCCGCAAACCCACGATGAGCGTCGCCGTCGTGGAGTCAGCCCTGAAGAAGCGGCGGACATCCTCTCTGATGCCGTCGCACTCGATCGCGCGGGGTGTTACGCGATTGTGATTGAAGCTGTTGATGCTGCGGTCGCACAGCGCATCACCGACACCGTGGGGGCGCCGACGATTGGAATTGCCGCAGGTCTTGGTACAGACGGACAGGTGCTTGTCTCCACCGATCTCCTTGGGCAGCTCCCCGAACCACCGCGATTTGTGACACCGAAAGCTGACCTCTTTCACATGGTCATTGACGCCGGTCGGGCATTCGCCTCTGAGGTCCGCACCGCGGAGTCCCCGGCCTCGCACCGCTACGCCGCACCCCGAGACCGCACCTGATCGCTACCCTTGGGGTGATGTCTTCTCCCGGCGAACACTGGATTTCCTACGCCCATGATCTGCTCGCCGGGTCGGGTCTGCGAAAGAGTGCCGCACGCACTCGTGTGATCGACCTCTTGGGCGCTCAACATTGTGCCCTCAGCGCACACGAGATCGAAGTGAGACTCGGGTCAGAGGGTCACCGCGTCGGACGGGCGAGCATTTATCGCACCCTGGAGGTGTTGGTCGCCCGGGGTCTGATTAAACGGATCGATATGGGTCGCGCCGAAGCGTCATTCGAGGCGACTCTGCCCGATGGGCACCATCACCACCACATGGTGTGCTCGGAGTGCGGAAATGTCGCGGCATTTGATGACCACCAACTCGAGGCCGCAATTGATGCGGTTGCCGAGCGCCTCGGTGTCACCGTGACCGATCACGACGTGCTGTTGCGAGGCGTGTGTGGAGCCTGCACCGCCCCAGATCTCCGTTCCCATCTCCTGACTAACGAGACTGGGTCTCATTAGCTGTTAGAGTTTCCCGTGTGTGCCCTCTCCCCTTTCTGCGATCCCTCACGTTCGCGATGCTCGCCATGTCACTGTGCGTGGTGTGTATCGGCTGCGGATCCGGGCGGGCTGCATCGCCGCATCCCACGCTCGTTGCCGCAGAGGCGACCTGGGGAGATATCGCAGCGCAGCTGACCGGCGGCACGCCCGCGACGATCAGCATTCTCGATAGCCCGGCGCAGGATCCACACACCTATGAGCCTGTCGCGCAAGATGCGCGGGCGATTGCGGATGCCGCGATCGTGATTGTCAATGGATTGGGATACGACACCTGGGCATCTCAATTACTCGATGGCAATGGAACTCCCGCCACCGACATCATCAACGTCGGTTCGACGCTACACCTGCCTGATGGAGCGAACCCCCATCGCTGGTACTCCCCCGATGATGTGACTCGGATTATCAATCGGATCACACAGATACTGATCGCCCATTGGCCCAACTACGCCGGGCAGTACCGTGCACGTCACGATCAGTATCTTCGAGTCGGCCTCGGGCCGTACCATCACATCATCTCGGCGATTCGGGCGCGCTATCACGGCAGTGCCATTGGAATATCGGAAAGCGTGTTCGTTCCGATGGCCAACGCGCTCGGTCTCGTCGTCGCAACGCCACCGGCGCTCACCCGTTCGGTGAGCGAGGGCACCGATATCTCACCGGCGGATCTCACCACCGCAGCGCGTCAAATCACAGGGCACACCATTTGCGTCTGGGTTGAAAACGTGCAGAACCCCACCCCCGCCGTCAACCATCTCACCAACCTCGCCCGCACCAACGGCATCCCGGTGGTCGCGGTCACCGAAACGCCGTCGCCTCACGGCGTCTCATTTGCGCAATGGCAAACCACTCAGCTCATCGCGCTCAACGACGCCCTGTCACATCACACCCAGCTCTGCGACGGCTCCCGTGGCCGATAGATCACTTGGGACACATTCCGCGCGTGCACTTGTGCGGGTATCGCACGGCAGCGTCGTTCGGGGCGCCACCACGATTTGGTCGGATCTCAACCTAGAAGTCTTCCCGGGTGAATTCACAGCGATCCTCGGTCCCAACGGTTCGGGAAAGTCAACGCTGCTGCAGGTGCTTCTTGGGCGCATACAGCTCGCCGAAGGCACCGCAGAGGTCATCGGCGCCCCCCCAGGAATACGGCGCGCAGATATCGGCTATCTCCCGCAACATCGTGCCATCACCGCCGCCGAGCGAATCCGTGCAATCGATATTGTTCAGTTGGGTCTCACCGGCGCCAGGTGGGGGTTTCGAATACCGGGAACAGGTACGACCCAGACGCGACACGAACGCGCGCAGATTCACGAGGCGCTTGAACTTGTCGGTGCGAGCCACTACGCCCAGCGGGCGTTCGGCGAATTGTCTGGGGGCGAACAACAGCGCGTACTCATTGCGCAGGCCATTGTTCGGCGTCCAGCATTCCTACTGCTCGATGAGCCCCTTGATAGCTTGGATTTGCCCACGCAAACGTCAGTCGTTGCGTTGATCCGTGAGGTGTGCACCCGTCAGCAGATCGGCGTGCTGCTCGTCGCACATGATGTGAATCCGTTGCTGAGCGCGCTCGATCAAGTGCTCTACATCGCAAATGGTCACGCCCTCCAGGGCGCGGTCAATGATGTGATTAGCTCCTCCCAACTCACTGCACTCTTTGGAATGCCGATTGAGGTGCTGACTGCAGCGGACGGCCGTCGTGTCGTGATTGGGACTCCCGATGCCCCGCATCATCATGGACATCGCCATTCCCACGATCATGATCACCACTGATGCACACCTTCGTTGAGGCGCCGGTCGGATGATCCAGATGCTGTCGTACCCATTTATGCAGCACGCCTTGATCGCCGGGACACTCATTGCGGTAATGAGCGGAACGTTGGGGTGGTTTATGGTGCTGCGCACGCAAGTGTTTGCCGGCCATACCCTCTCTGCGATGTCGTTTCCCGGAGCCGCCGCCGCCCTGGTGATCGGCATCCCGCTTGCTCTGGGGTACTACATCGTGTGTATCTGTGCAGCGATCGCAATCGGCTGGCGTACACCGACACGCCAGCTCACCGGGAACCTGACCTCGGCGCGGATCGGAACGATTCAGGTTGTCGGATTCGCGGCCGGCTTCACCCTCTTGGGATATTCCACACATATCCTTGGCGGTCTTGACCAATTGCTGTTTGGCACTTTTTTGGGCATTGACCGCACACAGTTGTATGTCCTTTTCGCGATGACGTGTGTCGTGGTGATTGTCACCGCCTGCATTGGTCGGCCATTGGTGTTCGCGTCACTCGACCCTGAACTCGCCGCGGCAATTGGTCTTCCCGTGCGCGCCCTCGATATGGGATTCCTGGTGCTGTTGGGTACTGTCGTTGCCGCGACGGCGCAGATCACCGGTGCGCTTCTGGTGTTCGCGCTCCTGGTAACACCTCCGGCAATCGCCCAGCGTCTCACTGCCCGACCTGTGCGAGGCATGATGCTCAGCGCCGCAATCGGGGTCGCAATCATTTGGCTCAGTCTTATCTGTGCATATTTCAGTGTCTATCCGCTCGGCTTTTTCACCACAACAATCGGCTTCGCGGTCTATGTGATCGTGGTCATCCGCCAACGCAGTGCATCACGTGCTCGGCCGGTGGTTGCGTGAGCGGGTATCTACTTCCGGCGATCATCGCTGGCTCAGCCATCGCCGCCGCGTGCGGAGTTGTGGGTTGGTTCATTGTGTTGCGCGGTCAGGTGTTTGCTGCGGATGCGTTGAGTCATTTTGCATTTACCGGTGCTATTGCAGGGCTCGTGATTGGCATCTCGCCACAACTCGGGGTCTTTGGCTGCACGATTGGATGCGGCGCGCTCCTTGCCATCATCGCTGGGCGAAAGGTTGCCGATGACCTCACAATCGGGATCGGCGTGACGTGGTTCCTCGGCCTCGGCGTGCTCGCCTTGGCGATCCTGTCGCACAATGGCAATGAAGGCACTGGCGCAGCGACGGCATTATTCGGATCTATTGACACTCTCACCGGTGGCGATGCCGCGATTGCCGTATCCATCGCTGCGGTGGTGATTGGCCTCGTTGCAGCGATTGGCCGACCGCTGCTCTACGCATCCCTGAGTCCTGCGGTCGCGCACGCGCGGGGTATCCCCGTACGCCTTTTGAACACGCTGGCGTTCATTGCGCTCGCCGCCGTTGTCGCAGAGGCGACTCAAGCACTTGGCGCGCTGTTATTGCTTGCCCTCATCGCCGCACCCGCAGGCGCCGCACATCATCTTGCGCGTCGGCCCGCCGCGGGCATTGCGATTGCCGCAGGGATTGCCATCGGGTCGGTCTGGGTTGGACTCGCCATTTCCTACCGTCTACCTGCGCTCCCCGCGAGCTCAACGATTGCGTGTGTGACTGCAGTCGCGTTTGCAGCAGCAACCCTGATCAGCAGGCTGCGCGGGTCGTCGCCACGACACGCCCACACCGACGCCGTCGAGCGACACGCCCACGAACCGATTGCGGGCGCTGGGGAATATCACACCCACCCCACTCCGTGAAAGCGCGAGCTCTCACGGAGTGGGACGTGCGCTATTCGGCGAAACCTGATCCCGCAGCGATCTCGCGCAAATTCAACGCGGCATTCAGCGTCTGTTCATCGACACCATGTTCACGTGCGACCTCGCGCAATGAGCGACCGGATTTGGTCGCGTCCTTGACGATGTCGCTTGCCTTGTCGTAGCCAATAAACGGATTCAGCGCGGTTGCCACAGCAAGCGTGCCCTCAGCGCTACGCTCAAGACCCTCAAGATTTGGCTCAATGCCGGACACACACTTGTCTGCCAGCAAGGTCGCTGCACTCGTCAAGAGGTGAATCGACTGCAGAAGGTTGCGTGCCATCAGCGGGATACGCACATTCAGCTCAAAGTTTCCCTGCATTCCACCGATGGTGATTGCAGTGTCGTTGCCGATGACCTGTGCGGCCACCTGCGTCACGACCTCAGGGATGACCGGATTGACTTTCCCCGGCATGATTGAGGAGCCCTTTTGCAGTTCGGGAAGGTAAATCTCTCCGAGTCCGCAGCGCGGGCCCGATCCCATCCAGGCAAGGTCGGTCGCGATCTTCGTGAATGAGACGGCGATGACCTTCAAGGCGCCCGACAATTCCACCAAGCCATCGCGGTTGCCCTGTGCCTCAAATGGATGCGCAGGGGCACTGATCGTCAGACCTGTGTCCTTCGACAGTTGCGCCCGAACGCGGGGCGCAAATTCGGCGTGCGTGTTCAAACCGGTACCTGTTGCGGTACCACCCAATGGAATTTGGGCCAAACGAGGGGTTGCATCGTTGACGCGTGCCACACCTTGGCGGACCTGCGCCGCGTACCCGGCGAATTCTTGGCCGAGCGTCACAGGGACGGCGTCCATGAGGTGTGTGCGGCCGGATTTGACCAAATCCTTGAATGCGACCGCTTTGGCGCCCAATTCATCAGCGAGGTGCTCAAGCGCGGGGATGAGCTTCTCAGTGGTCTCCTGCAGGGCGGCCAAGTGCACCGCGGACGGAAACACATCGTTGGAGCTCTGCCCCATGTTCACGTGATCGTTTGGATGTGCGCCTGAAAGGCTCGCGAGCACTTCATTCGCATTCATGTTCGACGAAGTGCCAGATCCTGTTTGGAAGACATCGATCGGGAACTGGTCGTCATATTTGCCCTGCGCGACCTCATCTGCCGCCGCCGCAATCTTTCCTGCGAGTTCGGCGTCGAGAAGACCGAGGTCCGCATTCACGCGAGCAGCAGCACCTTTGATACGTCCCAACCAACGCACCACTGGAAGCGGAACACGCTCTCCGGATACTGGAAAGTTATCAACCGCTTTGGTGGTCTCAGCACCCCACAACTCCGCCATTTGGCTCCCTTCATGGTCTGACTGATGCGCCCTGTAGCGGGCGCGCTCTGGAGACTACCGGCCGCGCGCGCCGATCGACGCGAGTATTGCCATCGCCGCGCGGGTACCAATTTCCAAATGTGCATCACGCAGGTGCTCGTTGGGGCCATGAATCCCGTCATCCGGCAGAGCGAATCCCGAGAGAATCGTGGGGATTCCCAGTCCGGCCAAGGTCGCGACGATCGGGATACTCCCCCCGCTGCGCACGGGTACGCAGTCCCAACCCGTTGCGGCAGAGATCGCGGCAGCTGCACCAGCAAGAATTGGATGTCGTGGATCGCACAGCGCCGGGTCCGCCACGCCAAGGTCCTCAATGGTCACAGCAACCCCCGGTGGATTCCCCTCGATGATGAGCGCATCAAGGGTTTGGGCCAATTGCATGGCGTCCTGTCCGGGGGCGACGCGTAAGGACAAGGTCGCCGTGGCCTCGCTGACAAGGTTAGTTTTGACCACGGTTGGCTCGCCGCACGAGATGCCGTGCACATCCAGTGAGGGCTCCCCGACCGTGCGTCGATAGAAATCATTCGCCGCCGCCGCATCCGCAGGCAATAAACCCGCATCTGCAAGCATCGATTCACCACTCGGAAGCACCGACCATGCCCGCTCTTCCTCTGGAGCAGGAAGGGCAATGCCCTCCCGCAAGCGGGCGTCCAACATTCCCTCGTGTGGCCGTAGACGATCAAGAATCGATACCAAGGTGTGTGCGGCATTCAACCCCGCTCCCCCATATAAACCGCTGTGCGCGTCGCGAGGAGCTGTCCGGACACAGATCCTGCGATACACCAACCCTCTGAGTCCTGAGCAGATCATTGGGCGTTCCGGGCCAATCATTGGGGCATCGAAAATGAGTGCTGCGTGTGCGTGGATGCGCTGCTCACGTAGGTAGCGGGTCGCACTCTCGCCTCCGCATTCCTCCTCGCCGTCGATGACGAATGTGACGTTGGTGCTCAATGCTCCATCCGCAACCAACCGCTGCACGGCGCAGATAAGCATGAACAGATTGCCCTTGTCGTCACTTGTGCCGCGGCCATAGAGATTGCCGTCACGCACCTCGGGAACGAACGGATCCGAGTGCCATTCATCGCGATTACCGGGTGGCTGCACGTCGTAATGGCCATATATAACAATCCGCGTATCGGTGGCATGCGATGCCGGAATGTCGCCAATCAAGAGCGGATGGCCACCATTTCGCACCACATCCGATGTGCCACCCGCACGCGTCATTTCGTTGCCAAGAAGCGCAACTGCGCGTTCCATATCAGGGGCGTGAGCGTCGTCTGCGCTCACACTGGGAATGCGCAGGAGGGCGTACAGACGCTCGCGTTCATCGGATCGCATCACACCACCGTGTTCGTTGATTTCTTTGTACGCCGTGCCCTCGGCGCGGGGCGTGCCGGCCCGGAAACCCCTGCCGATGCCAATACTGTCGAAAGAAACTGCCCCGTATAGGACGATGAGAGTCCTGCAATGTGCTCGGGAGTCCCCTCGCCCAAGAGCATTCCGCCTCCGCTACCACCCTCGGGCCCAAGATCCACAACCCAGTCAGCACACTTGATGACATCAAGGTTATGCTCGATCACGAGGACCGTATTGCCCGATGCGACCAGGCGTTGGATGACCTCCATCAGTTTTTCGATGTCGGCAAGATGCAATCCGGTCGTCGGTTCATCGAGCACATAAAGCGTGCGTCCGGTCGCCACACGTGACAGCTCCGACGACAGCTTGATCCGCTGTGCCTCTCCACCAGACAGTGTCGTGGCAGGCTGCCCAAGTCGGATGTATCCCAGTCCGACATCTTCAAGTGTTTGCAACCGTCGATGAATTTTGGGCACCGCGGCAAAGACCTCAGAGGCATCGCTGACGCTGAGCTGGAGCACATCGGCGATGCTGCGACCCGCATAGCGCACGCTCAATGTCTCGCGGTTATACCGCTGCCCACCGCAGACCTCGCATGGCACATACACATCGGGAAGAAAATGCATCTCGATAGTGATCGTGCCGTCACCCTTACAGTGTTCGCAGCGACCGCCCTTGACGTTGAAACTAAAACGACCTGCCTTGTACCCGCGTGCCCGCGCATCTGGCGTCATTGAGAACAGATCACGAATGTGGTCGAAGACACCGGTGTAGGTCGCAGGATTTGATCGCGGCGTACGGCCGATCGGTGATTGGTCGATATTGATGACCTTGTCGAAGTGCTCCAGACCCTCGATTCGCTCATGACGGCCGGCGCGCTGCGGACGGCGCGCAAAGCGGCCAATCAGCGCCTTCAGAATGATCTCGTTGACCAGGGTGCTCTTTCCCGAGCCAGAGACGCCCGTCACACAGGTCAATGTCCCCACAGGGATCCGCACATCAAGCTCGCGCAGGTTGTGTTCCCGCGCGCCGTAGACGCGAAGCCATTCGTGACCGACTCGGCGTTGAGGGGGAATCGTGATACTGCGACGTCCGGAAAGAAATGCACCCGTCACAGAGCCGGCGGTGTGCTCGACCGTGTGTGGGGTTCCCTGCGCGACCACATGCCCGCCATGCTCACCGGCGCCGGGCCCCATATCGATCAAGTGATCGGCCGCCCGCATCATGTCTTCGTCGTGTTCCACCACGATCACGGTATTGCCCTGATCGCGAAGCCGCTCCAGCGTGCCGATCAGTCGCCGGTTATCACGTTGATGCAGACCAATCGATGGCTCATCGAGGATGTAGAGCACGCCCATGAGTCCAGAACCGATTTGGGTCGCCAAGCGAATCCGCTGCGCCTCCCCGCCCGATAAGGTGCCCGCCGCGCGGTCGAGGGTCAGATACCCCACCCCAACGTCCACGAGGAATTTCAATCGCTCGCAGATTTCTTTGATGACCCGCTCACCGATCATCGCCCGGGTGCGATCGAGCTCGAGTTTTGAGAAGAATGCGAGTGCCGCCTCCACCGACAGCAATGTCGTCGTGTGGATCGATTGACCACCGACGCTCACTGCCAGTACCTCAGGGCGCAGCCGCGCTCCATCGCACACCGCACATGGCCGAAGCGACATGTATTGCTCGACCGATTCGCGCACCGCATGCGACATCGAGGAGGTGTGCTGGCGACGTAGCTGCGGAATGACCCCTTCGAACCACCCCACGGGGCTTTGACGACGCCCCTTGCGTTGTCCAAGCATCATGCGTTGCCTGCGGCCACCCGGAGGGCCATGCAACAGCAAACTCTGATGGGTCGGGTCAAGTTCATTCCATGGCACATCGGTCGGTATGTCGTATTGCTCCGAAATCGCCTGGAGAAGCAATTCGTAGTAATCGGTGCTGCGATCTGCCCATGGAATGATTGCCCCCGCATCGAGGGTCCGGGTGGGTTCAATCAACAGCTCAGGGTCGATTTCCGGCATGAAGCCCAGACCGGTGCACCCGGTGCATGCGCCGTGCGGGTTATTGAACGAAAACACCCGCGGGGCCAGCTCGGTCAGTGACGCCCCATGCTCGGCACAGGCGAACTTCTCTGAGTAGCTCCAACTCGAGGGGTTGTCGCCGACCTCTGCGATACGCACCAATCCGTCGGCGAGCTGGGTTGCGGTTTCAACGCTCTCTGACAACCGTCGACGAATATCACCCCGCAAGACGAGCCGATCGACAACGACTTCGATGGTGTGGACATGCGTCTTTGCAAGCGCGGGCACATCATCGAGCAGGTACACCTCACCGTCCACACATACCCGAGTGAATCCCTCTCCGCGAATGTGGGTGAAGATGTCCTTGTGCTCACCCTTGCGATCGCGCACGAGTGGCGCCATCACCATAAACCGCGTGTCCTCAGGCAACCCCAGCACCTGGTCCACGATCTGCTCGACGCTTTGCCCCTGGATCGCGGCGCCACACACCGGGCAATGCGGCTCCCCAATGCGGGCGTACAACAGGCGCAAATAGTCATAAATCTCGGTAACGGTTCCCACGGTCGAACGTGGATTACGACTCGTCGTTTTCTGATCGATCGAGATTGCGGGCGATAACCCATCGATGTGATCGACATCGGGCTTATCCATTTGCCCCAAAAACTGGCGCGCATATGCCGACAGGCTTTCCACATATCGCCGTTGTCCCTCGGCGTACAAGGTGTCGAAGGCCAAGCTCGACTTTCCGCTTCCCGAGAGTCCCGTGATGACCACCAAGGCATCTCGCGGAATTTCAACCGTGATGTCTTTCAGATTGTGTTCGCGCGCGCCGACCACCCTCAGCGCATCCGACTGATGCGGAGCGCGACTCATGCGCGCACCGACAGGCATATCGATGGACGCAGCGGCATGTTGCCTGAGTTCACGACACCCACACTTAACCGCCCGTCGTTATGCCGGCGGTTCCTCGAGATGATGCACTACCTGGATCACGCGCATCACGCTCCACCTGTAAATCCGCAATTTGATCACGCAGTCTCGCGGCCTGTTCAAAACGCAATTCGTCGGCGGCGATGAGCATGTCACTCTCGAGTTCCACAAGGAGCGTATCGATCTCTTCAAGGGTACGTGCAGATGCTGTTGCTGCCGCCTCGCGCGCATCCTTGCCACGTGATTTCACCGCCGGATGTTCACCGAGTCCAAGAAGGGCGACGATATCCGACACTCCCTTGACCACTGAGCGCGGTGTCACGCCGTGTGCGGTGTTATAGGCAATCTGAATGTCGCGTCGACGATTGGTCTCATTAATCGCAGTGGTCATCGAATCGGTGTGCTTGTCGGCGTACATGATCACGCGACCATCGACATTACGTGCGGCACGACCGATGGTTTGAATGAGCGAGGTGGTACCGCGAAGGAATCCCTCCTTATCGGCATCCAAGATCGCGACCAGCGTCACCTCGGGCAGGTCGAGCCCCTCCCGCAAGAGATTCACACCGACGAGCACATCAAACAGACCGAGTCGAAGTTCACGCACGATCCGGATCCGGTCAAGCGTGTCGATTTCAGAGTGCAAGTACCGCGCACGCAGGCCTGCCTCGGTGAGATATTCGGTTAAGTTCTCCGCCATCTTCTTGGTGAGGGTGGTGACCAACGCTCGCTCGTGACGCGCTGCCCGTGCGGCGATCTCACCAATCAGATCGTCGATCTGATTGACGGTTGGGCGTACGTCGATTTCTGGATCAACGAGCCCAGTGGGGCGAATAATTTGCTCGACGACATGCCCCGACATGCGCTGCTCAAAGACGCCAGGTGTCGCGGAGACAAACACGATCCGTGGGACTCGCGCAAGAAATTCATCGAGTTGCAATGGGCGGTTGTCGAGCGCCGCGGGAATACGAAACCCGTAGTCGATCAGGTTGAGCTTGCGCGAACGGTCGCCCTCGTACATGCCCCGAAGTTGTCCCATGGTGTTATGGGATTCATCGATAAAGCAGATGAAATCTTTGGGAAAGAAATCGATCAGGGTGTGAGGTGGGGTTCCTGGTGCGCGGCCATCAAAGATGCGGGAGTAGTTCTCGATACCGGAACAGAAACCGAGTTCCCGAATCATCTCCATGTCGTATTCAGTGCGTTGGCGTAGCCGATGAGCTTCGAGAATTTTCCCCTCGGACTCAAAACGGGCAACCTGCCCTTCAAGCTCATTTCGCATCTCGGCAAGCGCCCGATCGATCACATCGGGTGGGGTCACGTAATGGGTGGCCGGATAGATCGCCACGTGACCCAGATCTCCCATCACTTCACCCGTCATAGGATCAAAGTGGGTGATGGATTCCACCTCATCCCCAAACATGGAAATCTTGTAGGCGGTGTGGGAGTCGGCGGGCTGGATTTCGATCGAATCACCACGCACTCGGAAACGACCGCGCTCTAAGACGACATCGTTGCGCTGATACTGCACCTCAACGAGCCGTCGAAAGAGACTTCCACGGGGGTATTCCTCACCGCAGGTCAATGTCACCACGCGGTTCCGATACACCTCGGGAGAACCGATGCCGTAGATGCAACTGACCGATGCCACGATCACGACATCACGCCGTGCCAGGAGGGATGCGGTCGCGGCGTGACGCAATCGGTCGATCTCATCGTTGACCGCGCTGTCCTTCTCAATGAAGGTGTCGGTCGAGGCAATGTATGCCTCGGGTTGGTAGTAGTCGTAGTAGCTCACGAAGTACTCAACTGCAGCGCCAGGGAGAAATTCCCTGAATTCATTACAGAGCTGGGCCGCGAGGGTCTTGTTGTGCGCGATGACCAGTGCTGGTCGTTCTGTCTGGGCGATGATATTTGCCATCGTGAAGGTCTTTCCCGACCCCGTCACACCCAATAGCGTCTGATACTGCTCGTCCCGCAAAATGCCAGCAGAGAGCTCCGCGATTGCCTGTGGCTGATCCCCGGTCGGGGAGTATCCCCGACTCATCTCAAAGAGCTGACTCATGATGACCTTCAGGGTATCGTGTGCGTCACCCGAACACCGACATTTCGGAGATATGTGAGATGCCTGCACGAGAAGTGATGCACACCTGTATCCGAGTTCTGGATCCTGATCGATCGATTGCGTTTTACTCGGCACTCGGGTTCGAGGAGCGCGGTCGAAAGCGCGTGGGGGGCGATACTGCAACCATCATCTTTCTCGGGCTGCCCGGCGATAGCGACCGGCTTGAACTCACGATTAACGATGACCGCTCCGAGCCGTACGACGTCGGATCTGGATATGGGCATATCGCGCTCGCCATCGACGATCTCGATGCCGAACTGGTGCGCCTCGCTGCGGCCGACATTACACCCGAGCGTGCTCCGTATATCTCTGGGCCCGGCGGATCCAAGATCTGCTTTGTACAAGACCCCGACGGCTATCGCATCGAAATGATCGAGGTGCCGACGCGCCGGTAATGGGCCTACCCGGTGCGTGTCAATTGTTAAGACACCGGCCGGGATCGGTCGTTGGGACCCACTCTGTTCATGTTCTGTTCATGTGACCATCGTTGCCATGGGTGATTGGCGACAACGCACATGCGCGACGGCCTCGGTGGAACAGCATCTGACCCGCCGCTCGACAGAAGCGACAATGGTCCGCGTGCTGTCAATCACACACCTAGACCGCGGGCGACACTGCGTAGCGACGATAGATGCTGTCAACCCACGCATCGAGATCAGCTGTCGTTGCGTCATTGATATAGGCGTGATCTGCGGACGCAATCTTGCGTGCTTCGGGCCACTGGAGCTCGGCGCGCTCTGAGAAATCTTGACCACGGGCGCCAACGCGATCCCGACGTACGGTCTCACTTGCCGTGATGACAATCACGGCATCAAACTGATCAGCGATGCCGGCCTCGAATAGCAACGGTACTTCGACGACCAAGAGTGGCCAGCTGCCCTCTGCGCGACGGGCGGCAATCCACTCATCGCGATACGCACGAATCCGTGGAAACAGCATCGCCTCAAGGAATGCGATGCCGTTCTCTTGCGCGAATGCGCGTGCTCCGAGGCGCGCCCGATCGACACTTCCATCGGCCTGAAATACGTCGGCGCCGAAGCGCTCCCTGACCATCACCTGTACATCGTCATGTCCATAGAGCTCATGAACGATTGTGTCGCTTGACAAGGTCGCTGCGCCATGAGCTCCAAAGCACGAAAGAGCGGTACTCTTCCCCGCCCCGATGCCGCCAGTGAGTCCAAGGCACCTCGGCACATCACCGGTGGTCATTGCATTTCCGCCATGACCACCGGCATAGACGTGAAGCGACTACTCGTCGCCAGCCGGGGCGTCGGCGTCGTCGTCGCCACCCGCGTTCACGAGGTCGGCTTCTGCAGCGACCTCGGCTGGTGCAACCGCGTCATCGGCAGATTCGCCAAGCTCCGCTGCCTCGGGTGCGTTTTCGTAGTCGGCAGGATCGACATCGATGAGCTCAGGGGCATCGCCGTCTGAGTCATCGGCAACCCGCTTCAAGGAGAGCGAGAGACGACGACGCTCCGGGTCGATCTCAATGATGCGCACCGAAAGGCTGTCGCCTTGGCTCACCACTTCGCGTGGGTTCTCAACGTGATGCGATGCCAGCTCTGAGATGTGCACCAAACCTTCGACGCCCGGGTGGATCTCAACGAAGGCACCGAAGGTGACGACCTTAGTGACCTTGCCCTCAACGACATCATGAATACCGAAGCGATCAATGACGCTCTGCCATGGATCCGACTGCGTCTGCTTGAGGCCAAGAGAGATCCGTTGGCGGTCGCGATCGATATCAAGCACCTTGACCTCGACCTTCTCGCCAATCGTGAGCACCTCAGATGGGTGGTTCACGTGGCTCCACGAGAGCTCGGAGATGTGGATCAAACCGTCAATTCCCTCAAGGTCGACAAAGGCGCCGAAGTCAACGATGTTCGAGATGACACCCTCGACCACATTGCCGGGCTGCAGTTCATCCAGAATCTTCTGACGCACTTCGCGGCGCTCATCCTCAAGCACTGCACGGCGCGAGAGCACCACGTTATTGCGGTTGCGGTTGAGTTCAATGACCTTGCACTCGAGCTTACGTCCCAAAAACTCATCGAGATCTTGCACTCGGCGAATATCCACCAACGAGGCGGGAAGGAATCCACGGATACCCAAATCGATGATCAAACCACCCTTGACGACCTCGATGACGGTACCTTCAACGTGCTCACCCGCGGCCGCAGCGGCTTCGATCCGCTTCCATGCCTTCTCAAAACGGGCGCGCTTCTTGGAAAGAATCAGACGCCCATCTTGGTCTTCCTTGGTCATCACCAAGGCATCGACCATCTCGCCGAGCTCGACCTCTTCGAAGGCATTGACGGACTTACGGATCGAGAGCTCAGAGAGCGGAATGACACCCTCGCTCTTGTAGCCGATATCGACAAGCACTTCGTCTTTATCGATACGCACTACTCGGCCGTTGACGACATCGCCCTCACTGAAGATCGGGATCGTAATGTCGTAATTCGGGATTAATACGCCATCTACCTCAATGTACTCGGGACCATCGAGGGCGCGTACTGGAGAATCAAGATCGAGCTGGGTCACGTTGAGTTTTCCTGACAACACATGAGTGGGTTATCGGCACAGAAACGTCTCCGGCCGACCGGACGAACCATTAGTATAGCCCGCCAAATGCGATTCGGTGGATGTTTTGGTGCCATCACAATGAACCGCGACCCCGCCGGATTCTCGCGTCACACATGCGACACGCGAGGCGGGAGTACCGCGGCACACACAAATGCGACACAACCCATCACAATCGCACTCACCGACCATGCCGTCCCGCTGAATGTGGACTCCACGAAGGCCAACGCGCCGATCGCCGCCACCACCGCATATATCCGTCGCGCGACGGTGATCGAAATCCCCATTCCTCCCACTCCCCGCACGGCGCGAATCAACCAGGATACCGGTGAGCGGCTCCCGGTAGCCCCCTCAATCATTACCACGATGACCGCGACCCCAAGCGCCGAACGCGCCGAGTAGATACCGGCCTCAACACAGAGAAATCCCACGAGAACAAGCACGAAGCGCACAGCCAAAGGAGAGATGTCGCGCACCGATCCGATCATCCCGCCGCGCCGTCGTATGCCGCCCGACGGTGTGGGTCGCCGAGCGTCGCATGGGCGCGATTCAGTGCGGCGAGCCGCGAGGGTGCGTCCGGACCCTCATCGCGCAGCGCCTGTTCACGGAGCACCGAAAACGCCGCCTCGATGACCTCGGCGCGTGCGTGTCTCGCGACCTCCAACACAAAATACGGATCGTGGGGATCGCTCATGCTTTGGCGCTCAACCACGTCGCACCCACGCCGACCTCAACACTGAGCGGAGGATCGAGCGCACAGGCACCGATCATGGCCTCGCGTACGATCGATACCACCTGATCTACCTCCGCCTCGGGCGCCTCAATGACCAATTCATCGTGGATCTGCAGGATCATTCGTGCAGACAGGTGGGCATCGCGCAACGCATCTCGGGTCCGAATCATCGCGACCTTGATGATGTCTGCGGCACTTCCTTGGATCACGGTGTTGACCGCCAACCGCTCACCCAATTGGCGCTGCTGTTGCGTGCTGGCGTTGAGTTCAGGAATTGGACGTCGGCGTCCAAAGAGTGTGGTCACCCCACCGGTACGGGTGGCGTCCTCAATTGTGGTGCGTATGAACTCCTGGATCTTTGGATAACGATCGAGATAGGCGTCAATGTAGGAACGGGCATCCGCCCGCGAAATCCGGAGTTGCTCTGAGAGCCCGAAATCTGAGATGCCATAGATGATCCCGAAATTGACCGCCTTCGCCCGATCGCGGGTCGCTTTATCGACCTCGGTGATGGGAATGCCGAACACCTCGGATGCAGTGGCTACATGCACATCAAACCCTTCACGAAACGCCCGTTGAAGGGTGGGCTCACCCGAGCAGTGCGCGAGAATCCGCAATTCAACCTGGCCGTAGTCGCACGACACCAATCGACATCCCGCCGCAGCGGTGAACGCATCGCGAATCTCACGCCCAACGGACGTCCGCACGGGGATGTTTTGCAGATTGGGATTGGCCGAGGACAGCCGTCCGGTCTCAGCGACAGTCTGGTTGAAGGTGGTGTGTACACGCCCATCCGCCCCGATCAGCTCCGGCAACGCGACCAAATAGGTGCTTTGAAGTTTGCTGAGTTCACGGTATTCGAGCACCAGCTCGATAATCGGATGCCGATCAATCAGCCCAGTCAGCACCTGGCGATCGGTGGAGTACCCGGTTTTACCCTTCTTCGAGGCGGGCAAACCCAATATGTCAAACAGCACATGGCCCAATTGCTTGGGAGATCCCACATCAAATGGCTCACCGGCAAGGGCGCAGATCTCGTGACGCAGCTCCTCGAGGCGGATGAGGGTCCGCTCGGAGATCTCATGTAAGCGTTCAGCGTTGAGCAGGATTCCTGCGTTCTCCATCTCGCCGAGAATCTCCGCTACCGGGAGCTCGATCGTGCGATAGAGATTCTCAACACCGTCGGCGGTCAGGCGCGCGGATTGAGTGACCGCGAGTGCACGCGCCCACACCGAAGATTGCACGACAACGTCATCGCTGACCACAGCGACATCGCCAAGCGTTGACGCAGCAACGTCGGCAATCGGGTAACCACGTCGACGAGGTTCGAGCAAATAGGCGCCAATCATGGGATCGTCAGCGACACGGATCCCGGCTGCGATGTATGCACGCGGGAGCGATTTGGCGTCATAGGCAGCAATGCGATAGCCCGAGAGTCGTGTGACAAGCGCCTCGAGGTCGCCGCTGTCCACCTCACCCACACACACCACCTCGCCTGGACCGGCGATCGCATAGTGATGCCCGTCAGCGGCAAATCCGAGCAGCTCTCCCGCAGCGAATGCAGTTGCCACTTGGTCAAGTGTGATGAATGTCAACGGCGATACAGCGCCTGCATCAGATCGCGTCGCCGCATCTGTCGTATCACTCGCAAATAGATCGTCACATCGCGACATCAACGACTCGAACTCCCACCGAGCAAATGCGCTGCGCAACTGCTCCTTCTGCGCGTCATCCCAGCGCACCATGGCGACCTCGGCCGGTCCGATTTCAAGCGGCACATCGCGCACGATCACCGAAAGGTCACGAGTGAGTCGTGCGGCTTCTGCATCACGCTCAAGCGCCTCTCGACGCTTCGGTGTCTGCTCTGATGCGTGGGCGAGCACCTCTTCGAGGGTTCCATAGGAAGAAATCAGCTGGCTGGCACCCTTCTCCCCGATCCCGCGCACCCCAGGCAGGTTGTCGCTTGCGTCACCGACGAGGCCACGAAAATCGGGCATTTGTACCGGGGTCACTCCGTACCGCTCGCACACCGTGTCCGGGGTATACCGCGTCGTATCGGTGACACCACGCCCCGTCGCCAACACCGATACACGCTCATCGACGAGTTGGAGTGCATCACGATCACCGGTGAGCACGACAACACTGTCACCGCGTTCGGCAAATTGTGTTGCAAGCGTCCCGATGACGTCATCGGCCTCAAATCCGGTGCATTCGACATTTAAGAATCCGAAGGCTTCCATCAGAGGACGAAAATGTGGACGCTGCGCGCGGAGTAATTCAGGAGTCGCCGCACGCCCCTTTTTGTAGTCGGGATAGCGCTCATGTCGAAACACCGGTCCTTTTGGGTCCCAGGCGACAACAACGCGATCCGGGCGTTCATCAACGACAACCTTCACGAGCATTGCTGCCAAGCCATAGAGCGCGTTGGTCGGTTCGCCCGTTGATGTGGCGATCGTTTCGGGAAGTGCGAAGAAGGCCCGATAGGCAAGGCTATTTCCGTCAATGAGCAACACCAAAGGTGCGTGCGGTGCCCCGGAATGCGTCGCCATTACTTCTGTCCCAGTGTGCTCCACAGCGCGAGTCTAACCACCCCCGATGCGCGAACCAGATAAACGGCCGATTGCAGCCGGTATGCTTGCGTCATCCAGATACCGCCCAGGAGGGCACAGTGGCAGTTACCCCGAGCGCTCAATATTCCGTCACGCTCCGCATTGAAATTGATTCACGTGACCACGAGGCATTTAGCCACCTGGTGACAGCGATTGGATCAATCGGCGGCGACATTGGGGCGGTGGACCTCGTATCTACCGCGCACCACGCGGTCGTACGCGAGATCGTGGTGAACGCCACCTCCATTGAACACTCTGAGCAGATCGTGGCGACCGCCAATGCCCAAGAGGGTGTGACGGTTCTCGATAGCTGGGACCGCACCTTCCGCTTGCACCGCGGTGGCAAGATCGAGCTCTTTGGCCGGTTACCGCTGGAAACTCGCGATGACCTCTCACTTGCCTACATGCCGGGTGTTGCCGATGTGTGCCAGGCAATCGCAGATGATCGCGACCGGGTGTTTGACTACACCATTAAGCGCAACATGGTGGCAGTCATCACCAATGGCACCGCCGTCTTGGGGTTGGGCGACATCGGCGCAGCTGCTGGCATGCCGGTGATGGAGGGCAAATCGGCATTGTTCAAGGAGTTTGGCAATGTCGATTCCTACCCGATCTGCGTGGATTCGAAGGACACTCAACAGATCATCGAAATCTGCGAGGCAATCGCACCCGTGTTTGGCGGAATCAACTTGGAAGACATTGCCGCACCGGCATGCTTTGAGATCGAAGACACCCTCAAGGAACGTCTCGACATTCCCGTCTTCCACGATGACCAGCACGGCACCGCGATCGTGTTGCTCGCGGCGCTGATTAATGCCCTCAAAATCACCGGTCAGAAGATGGAAGACCTGAAAGTTGTGTTCTCGGGTGTTGGTGCCTCCGGAGTGGCGTGTTCCAAAATCCTGATGAATGCAGGCGTCACCAACATCATCGGTGTCGACACGAAGGGCGCGATCTACAAGGGCCGCGTCGAGAACATGAATTCGATGAAGCAGTGGTACGCAGAGAACACCAACCCCGAGGGCCTTCAGGGGAGCCTTGCCGACGTGATTCGCGGTGCAAACATGTTCGTCGGTTTGTCAGGGCCGGGTGCACTCTCGGTCGAGGCACTGAAGACGATGGCCAAGGACCCGCTGGTGTTCGCGATGTCGAACCCCACCCCAGAGATCATGCCGGAAGAAGCTGGTCCGTACGTGCGCGTGATGGCCACGGGGCGTTCGGATTATCCGAATCAGATCAACAATGTGTTGGCTTTCCCCGGAATCTTCCGCGGCGCGCTGGACTGTGGTGCCCGCCAAATCTCGGAGGAGATGAAGGTTGCGGCCGCGCACGCGATCGCCGACTGCATCTCTGCAGACGAACTGCATGAGGATTACATTATTCCGAGCCCCTTCAATCGCAACGTGGCACCAACGGTTGCAGCTGCCGTGGTGCGCGTCGCGCAAGAGCAGGGCCTCGCACGTCGCGAGGTGCAGACGTAGCCGCACCTTTCGTCGATCGCAACATGCAGGAGGCAGTGCAGTAGTACGGGGACGTGGCGGAATGGTAGACGCGGCGGTCTCAAACACCGTTGGCCGAGAGGTCGTGGGGGTTCGACTCCCCCCGTCCCTATAAAATGAGAACCCGCTTTTCGAGCGGGTTTTCATGTTTCTGCCATGCGTTTTTGTGGCGTTCTTGGCAGGGTCTTACACTCGCTCAAAACTGTTTGATTTGCAGTGCGAACACTTCAAAGATTGCGACAAGCAATACCGCTCGTCCTCGACACGCCCCGCACAACCATCGGCACGCCACGTCGCGCGGATCTGTCGCCACTGGGTGTCGGTGGCCCTCTGAGCCGATCACGCGGCCGAGACGCGCGCAGGGCGCTCTTCAACACCCCCGACATGGTCGACAAGGGGTCCGTGTGTCCTGGTCGAAATGAACCCGCGTACAAATCGCGCAACCGCTTCGCTCAGATCCTACTGCGCGATGCTCCGACAAATAACGAGGGGTGTATGTCTTTTCCGTTGGGTAAGAGGATTGTCGCCGAGGCGCTTGGCACATTCGGCTTCTTCTTCTTCGCATTTTCTGGCGTCGCGCTCTCGGTTCTTCAACCGACTCAGATTGGACCGATAGGCGTCGCGGTTGGGTTTGGCCTTGGCCTTGCGCTCATGATTTTCTTGTGCGGGCATATTTCTGGTGGCCACTTCAATCCCGCAGTCACCATCGCGTTGGTCTGTGGACGCAAAGCGTCCATCAAGGACGTACCTGCGTATTTCCTCGGGCAATTCATCGGTGGTGTGGCCGCAGTGGTGCTCCTGCGCACGCTCTATAGCGGAACAGTGATTGATCACTTCGTCAACACACCAGGTCCGGGAATCTCCCATCACATCGCATTGATTCTGGAGATCATCGTGACCACGCTGTTCGTGATGGTCATCAGCGCCGTTGCGACCGACAACGCACCATGGAGCGGCGTGCTCGCTCCTGTTGCCATCGGTGGGTTTATTGCTACTGCGCTCTACATCGTCGGCCCCGCGTCGGGTGGATCCTTCAACCCAATGCGATCGCTTGCCCCCGCACTTGTGAGCGGCCACTGGACAAATTTGTGGATATACCTTGTTGGTCCGTGTATCGGCGCGATCATCGGTGGATTCGGCTACTCCTTCTTGCGCGACCGAACCTAGTCATCGCATCAGTCTCCCACCCTGCGCAATCTGACGGATTCTGCAGGGTGGGAACCCTATTGCGCCGCCTCGAGCTGCGCCCGCAGCTCCGTAAGACCCGCCTCCATGACGCCGCGCAACCGAGATTCAATGTCGTAGTCGGGGTTTGATGATGTCGCGGTTTGGCGCCACGACACGAGCGAACCGCCGCCACTCACCTCCGCGCTGATTGACGCTGCGTGAGAAATGAGATCAGGAATCCCCTCGATCACTTCATAGGTGTACGTCTGCCTGGCATCGTCGCGATGGGTGATGCGCTCAACCAGTTCGTGACCATTCCCCATCACCGCATACCGCACATCACCATCCATGCGCACAGATACAACCGGCCCGAACCACTCGACGATTCGCGACGGATGGCCTGCGAGCTCCCACACCGCATCGATCGGTGCGGCGATCTCTACTTTCACCACAAAGTCATTTGCCATGAGGCCCCCTATTCTCGTGTCGTCATACGCGCCTTGCGTGTTGCGTTGCCGAACTGTTGCCCGTGCGAGGTCGCAGGAACCAGCGTACTCTGTGCGGTATGCCGAAAACCCGTACATATTCTCGATCCATCGATATCGACGCACCGACCGACGCGCTCTATCGCTTTCATCTCGACACCCGAAATGCTCCGCTGATCTCACCGGCCTCCGCAAAGTTCCTCGCCATCAACGGGGAGTTTCCCGTCGTGCTCGGTGCAAAAGTGCAGCTGAAGGTCAAACAACCTCCGATCCCTGTCGCCCAGACATGGGACATCGTGATTGCTGAACTCCAAGAAAATGCAATTGTCGTGGATGTCGCCAACAAATCTCCGTTTGCCTACTGGCGCCATGAACATCGCTTTGAGGCGCTGCCATCTGGCGGCACGCGCATGACGGACCGCGTGACCTACGCCCTGCCCTTTGGTCCGCTCGGCCGCATTGTTGACCGAGTCATGGCACGTAAACAGCTTGCTGCGATGTTCGCCGACCGGCAAGCGCGAACCAAAGCGCTCTTTGAGGACCCTGCGCGGAGCCCTCGTTGAGAGCAATCATCGCCTCCCGCCCCGGGGGCCCAGAGGTCTTGGAGATGATCGATCTCCCGACGCCTGAACCAGCCTCTGGTGAAGTGCGCATTCGCGTCCACACCAGTGCGGTGAACCGCGCAGATGTCCTGCAGCGCCGCGGCCAGTACGCGATGCCGCCAGGCGCCGGACCCGTGCTTGGCTTGGAAGCCGCAGGCACCATTGATGCCCTCGGGCCTGGAGTCACCGGGTACGCAACAGGCGATCGGGTTATGGCGCTTTTGACCGATGGTGGGTACGCGGAACAGGTTGTGGTTCCCGCCGGGCAAATCATGCGCGTCCCTGACAACTTCAATTGGATACTCGCAGCGGCAGTGCCTGAGGTGTATCTCACGGCGTGGCAAGCACTCGGCCGCGATACCCCAGCAGTACCTGGCGATTGGGTCCTCGTCCACGCCGCCGCAAGCGGCGTGGGTCTGGCGGCGTTGCAAATCGCTCGCGAACTCGGGGCACGCACGATCGCCACGACACGTTCACCCGACAAAGCAGATGCGCTTGAGGGTGTGGCGGATGTTGTCATTCACACCACGTCTGGCGAATTTGCCGATCAGGTGCTCGCACACACCGACGGCAATGGCGCACAGGTCATCATTGATTTGGTCGGCGCTGCGTATTGGGCAGAGAATCTCCGCGCGCTCGCGCTCGATGGAAGCATCGCGTTGATCGGTCTTGTGGGCGGCGCACGGGTAGAACTCGACCTTGGCCAATTGCTTGGGCGTCGTGCTCATGTCATTGCATCAACGCTACGTCCACGATCGCGCACACAAAAAGCAGAACTTGTGGCTGAGTTCACCGAATGGGGCCTCCCACGTTTGGCCGACGGGCGCTTACGGCCGACTGTCCACGACCTCATTCCCCTGACACGCGTTGCCGACGCGCATCGCGCGCTTGAGGCAGATGAAGCCATCGGCAAAATAATCCTGGTTGTCGCAGAGGATGGCCTCGTCCCGATGTAGAACATGGAGTGCAGACGCATCACATCCGTCGTGATCGTTACCGTTACCTGACCCGCTCGTACAACGCGCAAGAAAGGGACCAGATGAAAAAGCTTCTGGTACTCATTGGAATCGGAATTCTGGTCTACCTCGTCCTGAAAGATCGCTTTGGGAACGAGCCAGAAGAGTTTGTCTTCACCGAGGCACCCGGCTCCAACGCAGTCGACGGCCACAAAACCGTCAACACACCGTACTAATGGCAGTCACACCTCCCCGATGAGCGTGCGGCTCTGCCCCGCTCTCCGGGAGGTGCTCGACTCCCTCGATCCCGACCTGCGTCTGTTCGCAGCAACAATGGGGTCCGGTCTTGCCCCGCAGCTTTCGCGGCTGCAACCAGCACTCACTCCGCCGGCAACAGCTCCCGATGGGTATGAGCTTGCCTCGCTCACCCTCTCCGGGGAGGAGGCCTTCGATGGTTTGGCGCTGAGCGCCTGTCTTGGCGCCCATGATGCGTACCTCACACAACGCGGCGCATCCGGGAGTGTCAGTCTTGGTGCGCTTGCGATCGCCCGCATCCTGGTCTGGGCCCAGCGGGCGGCGATCCTGGGGACCGCGCCGCGCATTCAATGGATCGGACCTCCCGCCCGTCGTCCAGAGGGACGCCAAGGACTGACACTCACCGCCACGTGCCGCGCGGTTGACGGCGCATCCTCGCGCAGCGCCAAGGCAATCGCCATACTCGACCCCCCACCTGCGTCACCACCACCGGCTGCGCAGTAGTTCGGTCACTACACCTCCGCACGAAGTGCGGCGCGGATACGCTGTACAAGGTCGATCATCTTCAGTGCACCCTCATCGTCGCCTGACTCTCGCAATTGCTGCACCCGGCGCTCGAGGGCCGGCAGCTGCACTCGGTAGACCGCCTCACGCAATTCGGACTCGGTGGTGCCCTCGCCACTCGAATCCGCCTGTACTGCGCTCACCGTGGCTTGGAGATGCTCGGGCCATTCATCAACCGCCGCCCCATCCCGGAGCAGCTGAACGATTTCACGGTGGAGGGGATCGATGATCGCCTCATCGGGGAGCGGAGCAAGATAACGGGGGGCGCGGTCGCGCATCGTCATGGCGATCACGAGCATTTGACGTTCGCGCTCCCAATCGGCGCCAAGCGATGAAAAATCGATTGTCGGAGCAGGCTGTGCTGTGCTGGTTGGGCGCTGACGACCCGCGCTTCGCAGTCGCTCTTCCATGCCCCGGGACAGTTGCAAGAGGCCCGCGGCAAAACGGATGGCCTCGTCTTTTTCCACAGATTCTGGAAGGCGCGACAGTAGTTGTGCAATTTCGCGTACTGCCTCATCGCGTGCAGCAGGAGTCGTCCCCGCGGCACGGGCACGTGATGCGATCAGGTAGGTCGTCAACGCCTCATGCGCCCCAGCAATCTCGATCAGACGCGCGACATCCTCACCGTGCGCCAAACCTCCGGGGTCTTGGCCGGCTGGGAGAATGATCGCATCGAATTCTGAGAGATATTCACCGGCCGACTCGGCCGTACGCCAGGCGGCACGCTGGCCTGCGGCATCTCCGTCAAAACACAAACGAATGCGCGGTGCAGCGCGGCGCAATTCGTGCACCTGCTCACTGGTGAGTGACGTGCCCATACATGCGACCGCGTAGCCAATACCCGCCTTTGCGAATGCAAGCACATCGGTGTATCCCTCACATACAATAATCGCACCGCCCTGATGCGCGGATTGGCGGGCCTGCGCAAGGCCGAACAACAGCCTGCGCTTGGAGAAACGCGGCCCCTCCGGCGAATTGACATATTTCGCTCGTTCGTTCGGATCAAGTGTGCGCGCACCGAATCCCAGCACGCGGCCCCGCAGGTCAGTGATCGGGAATGTGATCCTATTCACGAAAAAATCTGTGACGCGGCCTGCCCGAGCGCGCCCCAATCCGGCTTGGTCCAGCTCATTTGCCGTATAGCCCTGCGCGAGGGCGCGCCGTGCAAGCTCTCCGCCGTCACTCGGCGCAAATCCCACTCGGTATGTGCGCAAAAGCGCCTCGTCGAAGCCGCGATCACGCAAATACTCACGCGCAACCGACGCTTCATCGGCCCGCCACAGATACTCCGCATAAAAGGCAGCTGCTCGTTCGAGAATTTCCAGTCGACGCCGATCGGCGCGACGCCGCTGTTCTTCCTCCGGCGATGCATTCTCGTACCGAACCGTAACGCCGAACCGCTCAGCAAGTGCCTCGAGAGCATCCGGGAACGATCCCAGACCCTCTTTCTCGGTCATCCACTTGACCGCGTCGCCGGTCGCTCCACAACCGTGGCAGTAATAGCGCCGATTATCGGGTGGAATCAAACTAAACGAAGGTGTTCGCTCATCATGGAAGGGGCAACGTCCCACCCAGCGATTTCCACGTTTCACTAAATTGACACGGCCACGCACTAACTCCACAAGATCGGCGCGATCAAGGATCTCAGCGACTGATTCGGGGGTAATCAGCGGCACAGGCTGCCCATCCTAGAGCGGGCCCTCTTGGGGCATGAACCGCTGTCGAAAGTCGCGCAGCGCGTAGCGGTCAGTCATGCCGGCCACATGGTCGGTCACGCGCCGGACAATGTCGCTCTCAGGTGATGCAGGCAAATGTTCGGGGTGCTCCATGTAGAAATGAAACAGCTGCTGCACCACACCGCGAGCAAGTGATGACTCGACACTGGCTGGGGGCGCCAGATAGACGCGAGTGAACATGAATTTACGAAGGCGAAGAAACGCAGTACCGATCTCACGGGATTGTGCGATGCGCTCAGAATCACGACTGGCATCGACGATGTCACCCACCAAGCGAGTCAGCCGCGCAGATGTCGTCCCGCCGAGCATTTCTACCTCAGATTGCGGGAGATCGGCATTTGTGATGACCCCGGCGGTGATCGCATCCTCGATGTCGTGGTTCACATACGCGATGCGATCAACCAAGCGCACGATTTGCCCCTCGAGGGTCGATGGAGTTCCTGGGCCGGTGTGATGCAGGATTCCATCGCGTACCTCGCGGGTCAGATTTAACCCTTTTCCATCTTTCTCAATGACCTCCACCACACGCACGCTCTGTTCATTGTGGTGAAAACCGCGTCCCCATCCATCGCGCAGGGCGTCATCGAGTGCATGCTCGCCAGCATGACCAAACGGGGCGTGACCTAGATCATGTCCCATCGCAATCGCTTCAACGAGATCCTCGTTGAGTCGCAACGCGCGGGCGACGGTGCGAGCAAGGGCAGACACCTCGAGCGTATGGGTCAGCCGGGTCCGATAGTGATCCCCTTCCGGAGTCACAAACACTTGAGTTTTATGTTTCAGCCGACGAAACGCTTTGGTGTGAAGAATCCGGTCACGATCACGCTGAAATGCGGTGCGATATGGGCATGGCTCTTCTTCTACGTCGCGAACCGCGAGCGATGCACGCGCCGCGCGGGGATCGAGCGCGTCTTCCCAATGGCGCATATCGGTCACCGAGAGCTGACCAGACGCAGCGACCAGCACCGAGATGTCACCTGATCGTCGAAGAATTGGCGTTGGTCAGACACATGCATTACGTCTCGATGGTACACCGCTTGTGCCGTGTCACGATGACCGTTGTGGGTGAACAGATCCGTCGCCCTCGCTACCATGGGTGCATGACGACTCCATCGGTTGAAGAAATTGGCTTGATCGTGGTTGACCACGGTTCACGTCGCGCAGCGTCCAATGAGATGCTTGAGGTGATGGCGCAGATGATCTCCCAGGCGGTGCCCTACTCCATTGTTGAGGCGGCCCATATGGAACTCGCTGAGCCCTCGATCCAGACAGCGTTCGATCGATGCGTTGCCCGTGGCGCAAAGATGGTCGTGGTCAGCCCCTATTTCCTACTCCCCGGCCGCCACTGGGACCAAGACATCCCTGGACTCACTGCGGAAGCCGCAGAGCGTCATCCCGACGTGCCCTTCCTGGTTGCAGCTCCGCTCGGCTTGCATCCCTTGATGGCGGAAGTGGTCAATTCACGCGTGGAGCATTGCCTCGCTCGCGTCGCGGGTGAGGTCGAAGAGTGCGAAGCCTGTGCAGGGACAGGACGCTGCGCACTACAAAACACCGGTCGCGATCGGGCCTCGGTTTCAGAGAACACCGCCGTCTAAGATGCGCATCGCAGTGATTGGTGCTGGGCTCTCTGGCCTTGCTGCAGCACGTCGTGTCATCGCCCAAGGGCAGACGGCGGTCGTATTCGAAAAGAGTCGCGGCCTCGGAGGTCGTCTGGCAACTCGCCGGACTGATGAGGGCATGCCCATCGATCATGGCGCGCCTGCACTCGATGCCCCAGAGGGCACCCACCTTGCAGCGATTGCCACCCAGTTGTGCCCCACTGCCGTGCGATATCCCAGCAACGGCGCACCTGCGGCATACGATGCGATTCGCTCCCCGCTTGTCTTTGTCGAGGGCATTACCCAACTTGCAAAACAACTCGCCGAAGGGCTCGAGATTCATCGCGGTATTCGCATCACCACATTGCGAACGGTTCCCGACGGCTTTGAACTCGGCGACGAGCAGGGAAACTCCCACGGCCAGTTCGCTGGAGTTATCGTCAGTGCGCCAGCACCCCAAACGGCAGACCTGCTCGAACACGGACCAAACGACCCCGAGCGCGTCGACTTTCTCCGCTCCGTTGCCTACACGCCGGCAGTCATGGTCGCCTGCGGCCTGATTGGCGCCGCGATCCCGGAACAACTAATGACGCACGGGCGCACCGCGGCCGTACTGCGTTGCGTCAACGAATCAGCCAAACGCCCAACCTCACCGATCGGCGAGTCGGTGTGTGTCGTGCAGTTCACCCCTGAATACTCACACGGCGCATATACGGATGCCACTGATGACCAAATCGTCGCCGACGCCCTCCAGGAGTTGCGGGCGCAGTACGGACACGACCTGCAACTCACCTGGACCCAAGTGAAACGCTGGCGATTCGCATCGTGCGTGCCACATCGTATTCCACCTGATATCAACCCATCAGGCGCGCGGATTCTCTTGTGCGGAGACGCAGTCAGCCCTCCCGGGATGGAGCACATCTACACAAGTGGTGAGATCGCCGCGGATCAGTTGCTGGCGGCGTTGAACGTTTAGCCCGACGCACCCGACGGACGCACAAGTCGCCCAAACCATGAGGGTATGCGTCGGCGTGCATCAGTGATCGCACGATCAATCTGGCCACCCGCATCAGCAGCATGCAGGCCCGTACCGTGACCGCACAGCACATGTGTGGGCGTCAACCCCGAAAGACGACGCGGCGGTCCAAGCAGACGCAACACAGGATGAGGTCCGACAACTTCACCGCGGGCACGAAAATATGGCGCACCCCCGAGCGCTTCAGGGACGCACAAAATCCCTGAGTCCGGAAACCATGCGGCGATTTCGCGCCATCGCGGCACCCGACGACGAGTGACTTCGAGGACCTGGAAGTCGGCAGAAGCCGGGGCCGCATCGGGAAGGACGTACAGCGGTACCCCAAGCTGATTGGCGATCATCGCGCAGTCACGCGGATGCCGATCGAGCAACTGAACGACACCGACGATAGCTCCGAGCTCCTGCGCCTTCGTGATCATCGGCTCAGAAAACACCGGATCAAACAACCAGACCCCGTGCGCTCCACGCACCGCGTGACTCGTACGCTGCATGAACTTCGGTGTCGGAGCGATCCAGCCCAGTGAGCGACCCGGAATCACGTCAACAAGACGAAACCCATCGGTTGCCTGGACGCTCTCGTCAGTCACGCAGGACGCTGCCCGTCGATTGATTCACCCAGTGCGATACACAGGGTGCGCA
>Ga0164296_1000576_pt1 | contig 42736 bp, 24 predicted proteins | sample GEODES057metaG_FD_113533 | JGI IMG/M metagenome (GOLD analysis project Ga0164296, IMG submission 113533) | Dystrophic lake water microbial communities from Trout Bog Lake, Wisconsin, USA - GEODES057 metaG | ecosystem: Environmental > Aquatic > Freshwater > Lake | place: USA: Trout Bog Lake...
ATTACTTTTTCTTTCTTCTTTAATATTATCTAGACTGTGAAGTCATAATTCGCCCGTTTCCGGGCGATGGAATGATAGAGCATTATCTGAGCTGCTCGGTCATACTAGAATAAAGTGATTTCCTTTCGGAACGGAGGCGGTAACCCTTAAACCCCCTACACCAGCTTCGCGATTAGTTACGGTTGGCAGTTATTCCCATTCTAGCGAAAATACTTACCATGACGGTTGGATCTTTTTCACAGAGCCGTCATCTTTTAAAGCCTGAAGTTAGCTTTTGTCTGTGGCACCCGAGCTTCTGAACGCAGGAAACTGCGCCCTCAACGGGGATCGAGCCGCCTCGATCAAACAGAGCCTATAGCCTATTTTTTGCCTAATATATGTGCGAGTTTATTTTTTTAATTTACCTAACGTCATTCCTTCTGGAACAACAGATTTTCTGTAATTTTTAATTCCATCATTGCACCATTTTAGAGAAGACATCTTTTTAGACATATTTTCTCGATGCATTGGATTATCCCAAATTGATGATAATTGTTTACATCTTTTTTCGTAATTTTCTGGAATTGATAGATATTCTTTTGTTTTTTTACTTAAATGTTGTGCTTGTTTTTTCTGTGCCTGCGCATATTTCTTTTTAGTTTCTTCGGTATGTTTTTTGCCTTTGAGTGCTTTTGATACTTTTTGTCTACTTTCAATGGTCCACAGCATAGCACCACCATCTCCCATTTCAGGAACTATGTTAGCAAAATCTTTAGATTCTACAATATTCCATAAAGTTGAATAATATATTCCAACTTCTTTAAGTTCTTTTTGATCATTTGTTTCAAGTAAAATTTCAGTTGTTACATCATAACCGTGTTTTTTAATATGACGTTTCCATACAGTTCCTGAACCTTGATATAAATGCGGATCATTAGAGATAGTCTTGCCGAGATATTTTAACCCAGTCTTGTTGTGTGTTTTCACATAGAGGTAAATAGGCATGCTGATAGTTCCTTCATAACTGTTAGAACGGATGGATGTTGGCGCATCGCGATCCGTACTAATATTTATTACAGTTTGAATCTTCTTACTTTTACAGAAATCCATCCGTTATACCATATACTTTCATCTAACAACACATCACAATCAAATTGATATTTTGATTCATAATATGACAATTCAGTTTTGCTTTTACAATATCTTAAAATTTCTCTCGTGAATTTTTCTGAGCCTAATTTTTTAACATCCTCGTTTAACATATCATTAGAACCGTAGTAGTCTTGCCAATCGCTGTCAATCTTGCTGCGTATTTTCTTTTTTTTCTTAGTACCGTTCTTTAATTTTACTACTTTGTATGATGTCTTGCTAAACTTAGCTAATTTCTTGCCTATATATTTCCTGCCTGTAGTAGTATTAGTGATTAGATAAACAAATCCCACACAATCATCTGGGAGAACTTCTACGTCAACTCCTTGGTACGTCCACTTGTTTTTTTGGTTTCCGTTGTTCACGTAGGCGTTTTTTTCTTTCTGCTCTCTGCCTCTGTATTTCCATACGCTTCTTACGAGCGATTATCCTTATCATAGCTAATGCATTGCGTGCATCAACTCCTGGTCGATCTGCATCACCTTTTTCCCAACGCTCATTTGCCTTGAAATATTTTATCATCTCAAGCACCAACTGTTCGTTTAGGTCATCGGTTTCAAATCGTATCCGATTACTCATATATACCTACATCATTCATATATATCGACAGAATTGGCATATGATGTAAACCCGTTTTCTTTAATGACACGCAATACGTTATTCACGCGACCTATCAGCTCATCTTTGTGTGATATTAGATAGATATTCTTGTTGCTTTCTCGTGCCATCTTTTTCAATATAGCTAGGCTGTTCTCTACACCAGCACTGTCCATGCCGCTGTCTATTAGCTCGTCTATGAACAGCAGGTTGATGGGCTGATATAGATTTTCCCACATATCACGGAATGCCCAGCTCAACGAAAGTATTAGTCTATTCCTCTCACCCCTAGATAAGTTATCAAATCTAGATCCTGTCCTAGCTGAGTTATCTCGACCTGTAGATCGTTTTGGAATGTTACCTGATGAGGTAATCCTGTCTTATCAAGATAGTAGGTCAGCCTCTGGTTTAGATAGCTGAGATTTTGATCTATGATCTTCTTGCGTATGAAGCTGTCTTTGTTGGTTAGCAATTTGAGCAAGAACTCTTGGTGATCTTTGAACTTAGTAAGATCGTTTACCTTAGTCCAATCTATTTCTTGCAATGCTGTGTTTTCGAGTTCGTCGATCTGTTCTTGGAAAGGATCGTTCTCTAACTTCTTTGTATTGTATTGATGTATTAAATTATCTAGGTTGCTTTTGTGTTCATAAGCATCTTCTATTTTTTCGTAAAAGGTAGAAGGTTTAGGATCAAGTTCACCGAGCTCAGCTAATGCTGCTGTTGCTTCTGATAGCTTGTTGTTTAGTTCTGTTACAAATGCACTGCTATCGTCGATGTCTTTTTTAGCCTTGACAAGCATCTCTTTCTGTTTCTCTTCGTGCAATGGTTGGCCGCAGGCATGACACGAATGTGACTCAATATCTTTTAGCTGCTTGACGAATCTATCTAGCGTCTTCTCTGCCTGCGCGATGCTGCTTTCAATGGAAATTTTCTCCCTATGAACAGCTCTAATATTATCATTCTTTGTGATCCAGATTTTGAGAGCAGCATGAGCCTCAATCTCGGATCCGATATCCACATCTTGGAGATGACGAATAGCGGTTTCGATACTTTTAATCTCTTCTTCTTGCCTGTTATGCCAAGCTCTTTTTTTAATGTGGAGAGAATCAATCGTGGCTTTGATACGCTCATTACTTGATTTTGTCGCTTCAATGTTTGCATTCTCCTGTGTTATCAGATCTTTTGTCGCCTTTACCTGTTCCTTCAGTAGATCTGCTTTTTCACTTAGTAATGTGATACCTAGAAGCTGCTCAATCACTTCACGTTGATCATTTGCCTTTAGGCTGAGGAAAGGTTCTGTATATGTATTCAGAGCAACTATATGTTTGAACATAGTATGGCTCATGCCTATGAGATCATAGATAGCTTCTTGGGTTTTCCTGCTATCGCCTTGGCTCTCGTCTAGATCTCCTGTTTCTTGTTCTTGATTATTGATATAAAACTTTAAAATATTTGGTTTACGGCCGCGCTCTATCTTATATTCGATACCATTTTTCTCAAAATTGACAGTGACCAACATGTTTTTCTGGTTGATGTTGTTTATCAGATTATCTTTCCTAATATTAGTGAGTGCTTGACCAAACAGACTATAGCTGAGAGCATTTATGATGGTGGTTTTACCTGTACCGTTGCGGCTACCACTATCATCGCCTCCCATGTCTATGTTCTCACCTAATACTAGTGTTAGGTGTTCTTTCTCGAAATCAACAGCTTGCGTTTGATTTCCGATGCTCATAAAGTTTTTTACGGTTAGATTCTTGATACGTATCATAGGCTGTTATAGATCTCCAACAGTGTCTTAGAATCAAACGCATCACTTTCGATATTGATAATCTGATTTGTTACTATCTGATCAACACTTTCAAATTTTGTTATCTCTACATCGCTAGTGATATCGCTTAGATTACGTTTTTCTGGGATCAGTGTGCATTCTCTGATGTCATAGCTACCCATGACTGTTTCTTTGATAAAATTAGCTTCTTCAAAACTGATATCTATGTCTAGATTGACACGCAGATGCATCTTTGATTTGCAGATAGTGTCCATGCTGTCGATCAGTTGGCTTAGTTTTACTGTCCTATATTTTGGCATGTTAGGCCAATCTAAATATTGTGGTTTTCCTCCCCACTCTAATATCATCATGCCGCGTTCGTCGTCCCAGGCATCAGCAAAATTATGCGGAAATGCATTTCCGATATAGTGTATATTTCCTTTAGACTGTCGTTTGTGGAAATGCCCAGTAAACACGTATTCATTATTAGCGAGATCGTCAGCTTTCATCTCACCGTGGTCTGGCATCTGTACCATCGCATTCATCATGAACATAGGCAATTCAAAATGTCCAAACATATATCGGCTTTTTAGCTTGCTAATCTTACGCCATTCGTCTCCGACTAGCCAAGGTATAAATGCGACCTCATCTATTACGACAGGTTCAGTAATCATGGTTATTCCGGGAACGTGCTTTCCAAACGCAACGGAATTCATATCACGTCTATCTTTGTAATAGAGATCGTGATTTCCGGGGAAGAAAATAGTACGTTCAAATGCAGCCCCTAATTTCTCTAGACCTTCTAAACCTGCATTCATAGTCGTGATGTTGATACTGTTTCTATTATGGTTCCAATCACCACAGAAGATAGCAGTCTCACAACCCTGTGCCTTTCCGTTATCGATAAACCAATCGATAAACTCTAAGCAATCGTCGTTGTGTGTCTTGCTATTTGATTTTAATCCAAGGTGAAGATCTGTAAAGACAGCAGCTTTTTTAAAAAATTCCATGCATAACCTCTATTCTAAATATAACAGAGAATCTCGAATACGTCAATGGTCTTTAATCGGTATCTTTAGAGATATTGTTTCGATCTTTCGCTAGTTGCCATTCATGATTACCCTGTCGGGTATAGCTAGGATTGAGGTTGTTCATTTCTAAGATATCGTCTCTGATGTTTTGATTGCGTTTTTCTATATTGATCACACGCACAAAACTATTAGTGACAGCAGCAGTGTAGTAGGCAAAAGGATTGTTAGACTTGCTTTCATCGAACTGCAATCCAATCTGTGTAAGCTGTAGTATCGCTTGACCACGCATTTCGTCATTGTATGTATAACCTCGTACATTGCCTCGGGTAGCATAGCGTTCGCATAGTTTCATAAACATACGTGCTAGTTTTGGAGTAAACTGACCGTGGTCTTTTTTGTAGTATCCGTTCTCCATGCCTCCTATCCAGTGGCTTTTTCCTACGCATAATAAGTTACCGTTTTCATCAAACTTCCAATGCTGGAATGGGGGAAAATTCACTTTGTCATGTGCATCTGCTACAGTCTTTGTCTTCTTCTTCCTACCTGGAGCTAGAGGTATATGGTCAAAGGTCATGATGCGGAATATAACATCGCTTTTCTCTATCTTCTTGTAATCAATCTCACAATCGCCTAGTTTGACTTTCTTGTCTCCATTTATTTTTCGTCTCTCAAATTCTCTCGAGGTCAGCTTCTTAGCACGGGCTTTCTTAGCATCAGCGATAGTGCGTATGTTTATCTTCTCAATGCTGGGCAGTATGATATCGTATTCACTATAAGTAGAATCTACGAAACTACAATAGCTGTTCTTGCTCTTAGCAATCTCTTCTAATAAATCTTTATTGTTTAGATAGTTTACTTTAGCCATTTATTTTATTTCTCCAAACTATGATTATAATATACGTAGATAATTTTTGCAATAAATATCTGCAAGGAGTTACCGCATGTCAGATGATTTTTTTGGTGGCGTAGGCGATGCTGTTAGCGATGTTGTCGGAACTATAACCCAAACAGCGGGTGATGTTTTCAATGCTTCAGCTAATGTGTTAGGTACTGGCATATCTGCTTTCCTAAATGCCGCAGTCGGCACGAATCCAAATTTACTTATCAGTAGTTACCGTTCTCAAGGCATACCTTCTGGTGCGGAATCTTACTATGACTACTCTCCGGCATCTGCACAATTTTCGACTAGCCCGCAAGAAATGGATTGGCGTGTTAGGATATCATGTCCGCTCATTTATGAGAGCCAGATATTCCAACCTCTTGCTACTACATCCGGTATGATCTTTCCATATACTCCTACAATCACTATGAGCAGCACCGCTAACTATCAAAATATTGATACTGCCCATACTAACTATCCGTTTTATGCTTATAAAAACAGCCAGGTAGATGAAATACAGATAGCAGGACAGTTTACAGTACAAGATCAAGGAGAAGCAACATACTGGTTATCGATGATGCATTTCTTGAGGACAGTTACTAAGATGTATTTTGGTCAAGGCCCTAATCTAGGAAATCCACCACCTATATGTACTTTGAATGGATATGGTGATTTTGTATACAATAATGTCTCTGTCGTTGTAAAACAGTTTAACATAACGATGTCTAAAGATGTTGATTATATTGCAGCATACATAGGAGAAGGCAGTACTGATGGATCTAATCTAAGTTATGTTCCTACCTTATCAGATGTTACGGTAACGTTATTACCGGTCTACAGCAGGACACAGATAAAATCTTTTAATCTAGATGCATTCGCTAAAGGCCAGCTAGTAGTGGGACCAGATGGAAAAGGATTTATCTAATGGCGAAATATTCTCCGTCTAGTCCTTGGTACTCTACCACCCAGAATCAATTATATCTTGAGGTATGGCAACCCAGGCCAATTCCAGCAGCTTCTGATGATTTCCAATATGTTATACAACCACAGTATAACTATAGGCCAGATTTATTAGCATATGACATATACGGTAATCCTCATCTATGGTGGGTTTTTACACAGCGCAATGTTGATATATTATTTGATCCAATCTATGATTTTAGGGCTGGTATAACTATACAGTTGCCAAAGAAAACAGCATTGCTCTCATATTTAGGACTAGGTGGATGACAGGTGCATACACAGTAGCTATAAACAGTAGTGGCGACAACGTTTCCCAGTCTCCCCTACAGGGTACAAACAATAATAATACAGTAACTAATACTTCTAAATATACCAGTGCTGTGGATCCAAATAGTACTACGTCTTTGGCAAATATGCCTGCCCTTGGCACTAATCCATTAAATGATTTTAAAAGCTATGACTGTATCTTTACCTTAGCATGCCTAACAAAGAGCCAACAAAATTCTGGAAATTTTAATACAGCATCTCTTACAAACATATTAGCATCATCTAAAGGTGATTGGGGTAATAATGGATCAAAACGGGTACGAACAAGTTTTGGATCTTATGATTATTTTATTGATGATGTGGTGATTACTAGCATCGCTGCAATGAATGAACGCACAGGTAGTACTACAGCTACAAAGATTACATTTAGGATAACTGAACCTTATAGCATGGGACTATTCCTTATAGCTATGCAACAGGGTGCAGCAGCATCTGGCTACACGACAAATTTCCAACAAGCTCCATACATACTCGTTATTGAGTTTTACGGATATGGAGCTGACGATAATTTTGCACCAAATAGGATAGCGAGATACCTACCGATAACGATTCTAAAAGCTCAAATGAAGGTAACTTCTGCAGGCTGCACTTACGATTGCGAAGCTATTCCTGCTAACGAGGTAGTAGTTAGAGATCAATATACAACAGTGCCTTCAGATCTAAAACTAAGTGGGTCAGATGTTAAAACTATGCTCACTGGTGGAGAGAATAACCTGCTCACTGCTATGAAGAAAAAATATCAGATAGACATTAAAGATATAGAAACTGCAATAACTGACGATATTGATATACACTTTCCTAGTAGTTTAACAGACACGTCAAACGGTGGTAATGCTATATCGCAATCAAAAATTTTTACTAACTTAGATACTAGCGGTATACCGTCGTTTCCTAGCCACGATTCTGTGTTTGACGTTAGCAAACAGATCTATAAACAGGACATAGTAAAGAGCGTTGATAAGACTAATGTCACTTTTAATTTTAGACAAAACGTAAAGATACAGGATGTTATCACAGAAGTAATATTGAGAAGTGATTATATAGTGAATCAACTCACAAATGCTGATGTTGTAAAAGATCCTAGAGGTATGATAAATTGGTTTAGGATTGAAACACAAGTAATCGATGGTCCTGAAAGTGCGCAGTTAGGTAGGCAGAGTAGGAAGGCAATATATCGTATAATACCATATCAGGTGCATATGAGTAGATTGTTACCACCAGGGGGGATCCCCCCAGGATATCCTCAGATAACTGAGACAGTTACTAGGATGTATAATTATCTATATACCGGGCAAAATACAGAAGTGTTATCTGTTGATTTAGGTTTTAACCTGGCATTCTTTACTTCTCTACCTGCGGATCTAGGAAGCCAAACGGGTCAATCAAATCCAAACCAAGGAGGATTATCTGCAGGACAGGTTGCTCCAAAGATTACTATAGCAAATGAAACAGGTGCGATTTTAAATCAGGGAGTTGGTGGATTTATCGCAGCTAGCCAACCGCAATCACAATCTGGAACACAATATCGTGCAGCAGGTGGTGGAGGAGCTGATCTACCTGCAAATGCCCAAGTTAAAACCTATCAAACTCTTTTAGAAAATCCAGCGGATATGGTAAACATAGAAATGACGATAATGGGAGATCCCTATTTCATACCTAGCGGTGCTATGGGTAATTAGCTGTTCGCGCCCGAATCGCCTAATCTGTTATCTAACGGCTCGATAAATTACCAGAGCGGAGAAGTGCATATAATAATAAATTTCAGGACGCCAGTAGATCTTGATCCTGTTACAGGATTATATAAGTTTGTGATACAGATAGATCAATACAGCGGATTGTATCAGGTTATCAATATTGAATCAAGGTTTAATCACAACAAGTTTACACAGGTAATCAAAGGAATACGTATGCGTTCGCAAGTTTCTGGATCTTCTCAAGCGAACACGGTATTTGGACAAGGATGATTTTAGATGCCTATTGATGATAAGCGATCTAGTAATAGCATTGATGCTACTAATACTTTACTAAATTCTGGACCATACGTGGCCAAAATAGTAAACAATATTGATCCTATGAAACAGGGCTCGCTTGAAGTACAGTTATTGAGGAGCATAGGTAACCAGTCAGTAGACAATAAATCTGCTAACCAAGAGATATTCGCCGTTAGATATCTAAGTCCATTCTACGGCGCGACAGATGTAACGCTAAATGGCAATGACCCGAATGATTTTAATGAGACCCAAAAAAGTTATGGTTTTTGGTTCGTACCTCCTGATCCGGGGTCTTTAGTTTTAGTAATATTTGCTGAAGGAAATCCTGGACAGGGTTTTTGGATAGGTTGTGTGCAAGATGCTTATACAAACCACATGATACCAGGTATAGCTGCTAGCAAAAGCGTGCAATCGCAAGTCAAAGATAGTGATGACAAAGAATGGAAGGACGAGACTAAAACCATATCGGACAAGTACGGTGTTGATTTCCTTCCTGTAGGAGAGATAAACAGGGTATCTATAAGAGAAGGAAAGTCAACAGCTAATCCGAGTATAGATGATAATAAGAAACCTGTACATCCTATGGCAGATGTACTTCTTAGACAGGGATTACAAGGAGATACAGTACGAGGCACCCATACTAGTAGTGCCCGCAGGGAATCACCTAGTAATGTGTATGGTATAAGCACACCTGGTCCTTTAGACAAGAGGAACAAAGCTAAAAAAGGTAAGGTAGGAAAATACGATAATCAGATAACGAAGTTTGTCAGCAGGCTAGGTGGACATACCTTAGTCATGGATGATGGTAATGAAAATTTCCTGAGGAAATATAAGCCCGATGAAGGCCCACCGGATTATGCAGATGTTGAAAGTGGCGATACTAGTGGATTGATAAACTACCCCAAAGATGAGAGTTTCCGTATAAGGACACGTACAGGGCATCAGATATTATTGCACAATAGCGAGGACCTCATCTATATAGGCAATGCTAACGGAACTGCTTGGATAGAACTGACTAGCCAAGGAAAGATTGATATCTATGCCAGTGACAGTGTTAGCATACGCACGGAAGCAGACTTTAATTTCGTAGCAGACAGAGATGTAAATCTGCATGCAGGCCGCAGCATAAATCTCTACGCTGAAACTAGGATAAATCTACAATCTTTAGATAACACTAATATCAAATCTGGAGTTTCTTTCCATGTTGAGGCAGCAGTAAACGGTACTCTCAAATTCGGAGCAGCACTCGATATGAGTGGTGCTAATTCAGCTGACATTCATGCAGATCAGGTCAGAGTAACAGGCGCACATCTGATAGATGTGCTATCTGGCGGTAATTTACATATTACAGGTCATGCGAACCTAGAAATGAAGGGCGACGCTAAAGCATTGTTATCAACTGGAGGCGACCTCCATCTACTAGCAGGCGGCGTAGGTTTCTACACGGCAGCAAGTAACAATATAAAATCTTTCGCCTCAACGTATTTTGAATCAGGTGCTGATACTAACATAAAATCAGGCGGTCCTATGATGATAGGTGCCGGAGGACAGCTAAGCCTAGGTGCCGGAGGAGTCATAGCAGCACAAGGTACGTCGATATATCTAAACGGTGGAACAGCCCCAACAACCCCCGGCGGCGCTTCTACAGCACTCCAAGCAGTAGAAGCAGTTGCGGTTACTTCGAATCTGTCATCGGTACAGGATTTAGTTCTTTATCCATTGCCTGGAATTGGATCAGTTCTGACCAAGCGAGCTCCTACTGCAGAACCTTGGCCACACCATGAAAATACAAATCCATCGGGATTTACTTCTGATCTGACAGATAGAGAACAGCCTGATATGCCTTATACCAAAGATGGTAATAAGGCCAGCATACGGTCTACTTCGGACGCCGCTCAGATTCCTCAACAAGATGGTGGAACAGCTCCAGATCCAGGATCTGGAGTGAGCACAGGTGCAGGAAATCCACAGTCAGGAAACAGGAAGAATAAGTTTGTAGTCGACAAAGGCAACTCTACTTCGGATCCAAATGATGCAGTAGCGCCACCTCTCAGTGATGCACAGATAGCAAAGATACCGAGCAAGTGGTTAGAAGATAAAGAATTCCTGGCTAAATGCCAAGATCTTGCTGGCAAGTACCAATGCCAACTCAAAGATATACTAGGCTGTTGCTATGCTGAATCTGGCTCATCTATGAGCCCGGCGATACAAAACAAGTTTGGTTATACTGGGCTGATACAGATAGGTGATGATGCTTGTGTGACTATGTCTAAGTATTACGGCACGCAGATCACTACTAGCATGCTCAAGAGGATGAGCAGGGCAGAATACATGGGATGGGCAGAAAAATATTGGGATTATTGGATAAAGACCATGAGCATACCTCTGCCAATGACAGCAGGAAAATTATATCAGATGGTCGCACGTCCGGGAGACCTAAAAAAATCAGATCCAAATACAGTCCTCGGCCCAGTTAATTCTAGCTTATGGCAAAATAATGCCCCTTGGAGATCCGGTGGCAGTGGACCAGTAACTCCGGCTAGCATACAAGCATACGGAAACAGATCGGCTGATATAATAGAAGCTATCCTCAAGAAAGGTGGAGCACAGCCAACTCCGGTGGCATGATCTGATAAGTATGTTTAGGTAAACAAGATGGCAACACAAGGTTATGACAATCTCCGCATAGGACCCAAAAGCAATACACCAGCTGTAAAGGCATTTACTAGCGGTTCGTATAAGGGATTCAGTACGGTAAATGAAAGCACAAAAAGTGTAGCTTTGTATGACCTGGAGCTTATCAAACAAGACCTGATCAACAATTTCCACATACGCAAGGGCGAGAAACTAGAAAATCCAGAATTTGGAACAATCGTGTGGGACATGTTATTTGAACCGCTAACTGCACAGGCTAGGGAACTGATAGTAAATGATGTTACTACGATCGTAAATTCCGATCCCAGGACAAAGATGATCAAAACTGTAGTGACACAAGTTGAACAGGGATTGCAGATAGAGATGACCATGCTCTATCTACCCTACAATATACAAGAAACTATGCAGTTCACGTTTGATCAAACAAATAACTTCGTTTAATTAAACACCCAGTTATTTTCCTAAAATAAATAAACTAAACAGGGCAGCCATAAATGTCAGTAACAACACGACAGAATAATCTATTTTTAGCAGAAGATTGGAAAACCATATACCAAACCTTCACGAATGCGGATTTTACCAGCTACGATTTTGAGAACATACGCCGGGTGATGATCGGGTATATCAGGGAAAACTTTCCTGAAGATTTCAACGATTACATTGAATCAAGTGAATACCTTGCACTTATAGATCTCATCGCATTCCTTGGACAAAGCCTTGCCTTCCGCATCGACCTAAACGCACGAGAAAACTTCCTAGAACTGGCAGAACGTAGAGAAAGCATACTACGTCTAGCACAGCTTCTGAGTTATAACGCCAAAAGGAATGTCTGTGCTAGTGGTTTGTTGAAGATTGAATCTATATCAACTACTGAAGAAGTGATAGATGCTACCGGAAGGAATCTATCCAACATAGAAATTTTGTGGAACGACAATACTAACAGCAATTGGTTTGACCAATTCACAAAGGTAATGAATGCAGCATTAGTTTCTGAGCTAGAATTTGGAAATCCAAAAGCTAGTGATACAGTAAACGGAATATATTCTGAACAGTATACACTCAACAGCAACATACCTACAGTTCCTGTATTTCCTTTTTCCAAGACTATCGATGGTTCTTCTTATGCATTTGAAGCTGTTAGCACTGCCATTTTAAACGGTAATATAATAGAAGATACTCCAAAACAGAAAAATAATGTATCATTGTTATACCTAGATGATCTGCAGGGATATGCTAGTAATAATACTGGTTGGTTTATGCACTTTAGACAAGGTACCACTAACCAAAATAATTTTACCATATCTAGCCCGGTTACTAATCAAATAGTCAATATAAACGATACTAACATCAATAATGATGACGTTTGGTTATATTCTCTAGATAGTACAGGTGCAGAAAGCACGTTATGGACGCAGGTTCCTTCGGTAGTTGGTAATAGTGTGATTTATAACAGCCTTGACAAGACACTTAGGAACATATACGGAGTACAGACACTAGCTAATGATTCTGTATCACTGGTTTTTGGTGATGGAATATTCGCTAACTTACCAAAAGGCAGTTTCCGTTGTTATTACAGGACATCAAATGCTAAGACCTACACGATAAATTCCAAAGACATGAGGAACATAGTAGTCAGCATTCCTTATATCTCTAGGACAGGATCGTCTCAGACGCTGCGGATGGTAATGAGCTTAAATGCCTCAGTGTCAAACGCATCAGCACCTGAAACAAACGATGAGATAAAAATAAATGCTCCTGCAACCTACTATACACAAAATAGGATGATAACCGGTGAAGATTATAACCTTGCTCCTTTGAATGTAAGCCAGAGTATAGCAAAGGTAAAAAGTGTCAATCGTATATCCAGCGGGATCAGCAAGAATTTTGATCTGATAGATGCTAGCGGCAACTATAGTTCAACTAGCGCATTCTGCACCGATGGTATAATATACAGAGAAGAAGTTTTAGAACAATTTAATTTTTCTTTTAATACTAGAACCGACATATCTGAGATAATAATAAACCAAATAGAACCTGTGATAGCTTTAAACAGCACTAGAGATTTCTACTACGAAAAATACAATAACATATTGTTTACAGATCTAAATCCAACTTTTGCTATAGGTACTAGCGGGTATAATCAGACTACTGGCTACATAGCAAATAGTTCAGATAACACACCGTTTGCTGTAGGAACATATACTGGAAGTAATCTAAAATATATCGAACCTGGTGCCCTAGTAAAGTTTACTCCGCCAGCAAACAAGTATTTTACAGCAGCGGGAAAGATCACAACGGTTCCTACAGCTACAACCACTGATCGTTTGTGGACTAAAGTAATATCAGTGGTAGGTGACGGAACAGCAAGTGGGTCAGGCCTACTGTCAACTGGAGTTGGTCCCATCACTGTAGGATATAACATACCTGCCGGAGCAATAGTCAGCCGTGTGATACCAAAATTCATAACTTACCTATCATCAGATCTACAGTCATCGATGGTAGAGCTGATTTTCAATTATCAGACTTTTGGATTGCGTTATGATATGAACACAAGAACTTGGCAAATAGTACAGAATCGCAATCTAAATTTCATATCGCCGTGGAGCCTAGCAAACTCTGGTGATAACAGCGGCCAGAAATTAGACAGCAGCTGGCTTATAGCTTTTGAAACAGACGGAAGCACATATACAGTCAGTTATGGGGGTTTAGAATATTATTTTGAATCTGTAGCAGAAAATAGGTTCTATTTTGATGGTACACGCAAGATATACGATTCTACTACTAGCAGTATACAGAAAGACAACATATCTGTATTGAAATTTAACACATTACCTGGAACTGCGACAGGATTTGGTGTTGATTATAAATGGAAGATAATAGATACTGTACTAGGACAAGACGGTTATGCTAGCACAAAGACGGTAAAGATAACATTTAATGATTCTAACGACGACGATATAGCCGATAATCCAGATGCATTTAATATAATATCGATTGATCCATCTAATCCCTCTAATTTAGATCGTTATATATTCTTTGAAAAGTATATAACAGATAGTTACACTGATGATTTTAGGTATGTTTCTAATGATAACAACATGTTCTTGATATATGATTCGGAACAGAGTATCATTAGTCTATCATCATTTACTGATGGACAACTGTTCTATTTTTATGTTCCAAACATAGTAAAAGTCTATAACGCTGCTTCGAGCACACTTACTATCACAAATGATTATTATGCCGCAGTTGGCAGGAGTGATCTCTATTTCCATTACCTGCATAACGCAGATTCAACTATCAGGATAGATCCTAGTGCTAGCAATATAATAGACATTTATATACTGACAAATGCTTATGATACAGCTTACCGCCAGTATTTGAATGGTGATATAGACACAGAACCACTACCACTCAGCAGCACTTCTCTCATGCTTACATATGGGTCTGCGTTAGATAACATAAAAAGCATAAGCGATGATGTCATATATCATCCTGTTAGGTACAAGGTATTGTTCGGTAGCAAAGCTGATGTTAGGTTGCAGGCATCTTTTAAGGTAATAAAGAATACTGAACAGGTGATAACAGACAACGAAGTAAAAACGAGGATAGTTCAGGCTATAAACGAATTTTTCTCTATAGAAAATTTTAATTTCGGAGATACGTTTTATTTCTCAGAGCTATCTGCATATGTGATGTCAAAACTATCACCATATATAACCACCTTCTTGATAGTTCCATCTAGCTCTAACCAAGTATTTGGTAGCCTTCAACAGATAACATCGTCACCTAACGAGATATTTGTAAGTGGGGCTACTACTGCTGACATACAGATAATACAGGCTGTTACAGCTGCGCAAATAAATGCACAAGGAAATATAGTGACAAGTTCGGTACAAGACATAATTTCAAGTAATATACAGAGTTCGTAACACGAGATGGATAGGTAAATGGCAAACAATACTCAAAATGAATTTCCACTTCCATTAGGATTAGAAGACCAGAGCAAGAGGCAGACAGCTCGCCATCTGCCTAAATTTTTCAGGACAACTGCTAATCAGAAGTTTTTAGGAGGAACCCTAGATCCGCTAACACAGCCCGGAAAGCTAGGTAGGATAAATGCCTATGTAGGTAGGCAGGATATACCAAACTATTCTTTTGACGATAATTATCTACAAGAGACGTCTACTCCTAGGCAATATTATCAGCTAGAACCGTCATTTGTCTATCAAGACCCTAAGAGCCAAAATGTTGAATGGTATGCTGACTATATTGATTACATCAATAGTTTAAGATATTTTGGAGCACCAGTTGCTAATCATAGCAAGTTAAACAAAGCAGAAGCATACGCTTGGAACCCACACATAGATTGGGACAAGATAGTAAATTTCAGAGAATATTATTGGTTACCAACAGGTCCTGACCCCATAACAATCTATGGACATCTAGAGTCAACTGTGTCGACTTTTTCTGTCACTGAACAGAATGAAGGTGATCATGTAGCCTACATCTTTAGTCCTGACGGGCTAACAGCGAATCCTAGACTAACACTCTATAGAGGAATAACATATAATTTCAATATCAGCACACCAAATAAATCTCTGGCTATCAAGACACTGCCTACGGTAGGAGCAGGTGATTTCTACAATATTGGAGTTAGTTCTCAGGGCGTAACAGCCGGACTTATGACATTTACTGTTTCGTCAGATGCCCCTAATCTCCTCTATTATATAGATCAGAACGACCCAAATTCTTATGGTATGATTGATATAAAAGATATAACAGCTGATTCTGTCCTAGATGTTGAATCTGAAATAATTGGTAAGAAAAATTATACCAGCAGCAGCGGAATATCTTTTATAAATGGCCTCAAAGTACAGTTTATAGGTCAAGTGACTCCTTCAAAATATGTAGGAACATCGTGGTATGTAGAAGGTGTTGGTAGGAAGATACGTTTGGTTAGCGTCCTGGATATAGAATCTCCAGCTATATATGGAACAGCATTAGACGTTCCGTTTGATGAACAACCTTTTGATTCTCTTCCTTGGGAGTCTGCTAGCAGCTATCCAGGACAGAAAGATTATCTAACGATCAATAGGTCCTCAAACGACCTCAATAGTTGGTCTAGGACCAACAGGTGGTTCCATCTAAATGTGCTAGAACTAACAGCTACAGCCAATAACCAGATAGCATCTCCAGATCAAACAGCTAGAGCAACACGACCAATTATCGAATTTGATCCGGATCTAAAATTATTCAATCATGGTTGGAATTACAAGAAAGACATAGATCTAGTCGATACTTTTACTACAGATGCTTTCTCTATGATAGAAGGATCGATCGGTTATGTAGTTGATGAAGAATCCCTGCTTTCTGGTTACCGAGTTCTATTTCTAGCTGATACTGATACTATGGTTTACGGAAAAGTATTCACAGTAAATTTTATATTCAATGCTAATGAAAACAAGACACAGATAACCTTACAAGAAGCAGATGACGCTGCACCTAACGAAGGAGAAAATGTGTATGTCACAAAAGGCAACAGTGCAGGATCATCTTATCATTACACTGGTAGTGTTTGGTCGATCTCTCAAAAGAAATCATCAGTAAATCAAGCACCTCTATTTGATCTCTATGATGAGGAAGGAATTAGTTTCAGTGATCCTATACAATATCCAAAAAGTTCTTTTGCAGGTAATAGGATATTTGGATATAAGATAGGTTCCGGTACCGTTGACACAGAACTAGGATTCTCCTTATCTTATGCAAATATTGATAATGTTGGTGATATACAGCTTGAGTTTGATCTGCATGACAAGAATTGGACATATCAGACAGGAACTACTTTATCAACAGTAAACTCTTTCTCTGGGTTTGTTAGGATAACCAATACTGATGGTAGTTTCTATTACAGCAATGGTTGGACGCAGACTAACAAGAAACTTGAACAGAACGTAGCACGTATACTACGCATAACTGCTCCGACTTATACTGTTCCTATTGACGTATTTGATAATAGCGGTTCGATAAATGACCTAACTGTTAGGGTGTATGTAAACAACGTAAAGAGGACAGATATATCGCCTAGCATAATAAACGGAGTAACATATATAACTTTTGGTACTATGTTAGCAGTTGATGATAAGGTAGTCTATAAGGTAAAATCTAAAGCAAACAAGAATGCTAGAGGTTATTACGAGATACCATTGAATTGGCAGAATAATTCCACAAATCAGTTGCTCTCTTATTTTACATTAGGTGAAGTAACAGATCATGTTGGTAGCATAATCGAAAACGTTCCAAATTTTGCAGGTAATTTTCCAGGAAATGGCAATCTATCAAACATAGGTGACATTTCTTCATATGGTAGAAAGTTCCTACAACATGCAGGACCTATGAGCTTGTCTGCATTCTTGTTAGTAGATCAACATGCTAACATAGTAAAGGCCCTAAGATGGAATTCCGGAAGGTACTCAGTATTCAAGAAAGAATTCTTACAGATAGCAGAACAGACAGCATATGATGGATCTATAGCAGAGATAGTAGATTCTATACTACTAAGGTATTCAAACGCCAAGCACATAAACACAGATTCTTTTTATTTTTCTGATATGGCTCCATACGGACCTGCTAGTGTTAGGACATATACTGTAGTAGATCCTAGGTTGCCTTCTTTTGTTATTGACAGTATTTTTAATCCAAAATCTCAGACAAAGAGAGCTGTCCTAATATATCTAAATGATCAGCAGCTAACCTACGGGATAGATTTCACGTTCAGTACAGAGAATGCGTTTGTAAATGTAACGAGATCATTGGCAGTTGGTGATACTATCGTAATAAGAGATTATGCTAGCACTGACGGTTGTTTCATCCCATTTACACCTACTAAGCTGGGATTATATCCTAGTTATGTGCCTAGGAAATATATTGATGATACCTATGTGACTCCAACTGAAATCATACAGGGACACGATGGTAGCATAATAAAATCTTATGGTGATTTTAGAGATGATTTAATCCTCGAGATGGAAATGAGGATCTTTAATTCTATTAGGATCGACTACGACCCTACTATCTTTAATATAGATGATGTTGTAGGGGGTTATTACAGGCGAAATGATTTTACGAGAGCAGAGATAAACAACATACTTTCAATAGATTTCCTAAGATGGAATCTATCTCTGAATAATGATTTTAATGCAAACAATTATTATGTTGAAGACCAATCATTTACCTACAACTATAGTAATTCTCCAGCCCCTAACAGCACAGAAAATCTATATGGATATTGGAGAGGTATATACAATTATTTCTATGATACCGATAGACCACATACTTGCCCTTGGGAGATGCAGGGTTTTAAGATAAAACCAAAATGGTGGGATAACATATACGGTACAGCACCATATACTAGCGAAAACAAGATAATGTGGGACGCTATCGAAAAAGGTTTGATAAACGAGCCAGGAAATGTTAGGTTTGATTCTAGATATGCTAGATCTGGTCTATCTAAGTATATACCGGTCGACGACTCAGGGAACTTACTGAGTCCATTAGATAGCAACCTAGTGCAGAGCTTTTCTCTCGTGAATGCCCAAGGACCATTTTCTTTCGGTGATCAAGCCCCAGTTGAAACAGCATGGAGACGCTCTAGCGAATATCCGTTCTCTGTAATGGTATTGATGTCTATCTTAAACGGAGCAGAATTCATAGGAAAATTCTGGGATAGATTTAGATTGCAGAGGAATATCGCCGGACAGATGTATTATGTTGACACTGGCAATAAGATAAATCCTGCATCTTTAGTATTTTCTGATGTTCCTCTAGGCAGTAGCACTAGTCCAAACGTTCCTAGGACCTTTACCTGTGGAATAGCTAACATCATCGACGAATATGTAGGCAGTGAAAAGGGAGTAAACATAGATCAGTACAAGAACTATCTATCAAATATACAACCAAAGCTGTCACACAGGATGGGAGGTTTCACTAGCAAAGATAAGATCAAAGTATTGCTTGATAGCCGCAGTCCTAATGCTAGTGGTAGCATATATCTCCCTTCAGAAAATTATCAGGTATTCTACAATAAAAGTGTTCCAGTTGATACTGTAACCTACAGCGGAGTTGTGGTAGAAAAGAAAAGCAATGGATTTACTGTAAGAGGATATGATAGCGAGAAGAGTTATTTTGAAATATATCCTGCTAGGGTGAGCCAAGCAGATCCTAGCATCAACATTGGTGGAGTTTCAGAACAGTTTTATGAATGGACACCGGGTAGTTATTATACTGTAGGCCAGATAATAAAAGTCTCAGAAAGATATTATAGAGCTATCGTTGGCAACACAGCTTCGACGGATTTCAATACAGATATAAAGAAATGGGCACCACTGTCTAGCTTGCCTTTAGTTGGCGGCGTGACTGCCGTGCTAAGAACTAAATTTGTGAAAACACCAACACGGATAAACTACGGTACACTTTTCTTAGATGTGCAATCTGTGGTAGATTTCTTGTTATCATACCAAGAGAGATTAAAAGATTGGGGATTCTCGTTCGATGATTATAGTCAAGAACTTGAGGTTCCTTTAGACTGGAACACGAGTGCTAAAGAATTTATGTTTTGGTCGATACAGAGATGGTCCGAAGGATCAGTCATAACACTTAGTCCATCTGCAGGTGGAGTAAACTTTACCCCTAAGATAAATGCTGTAGCAGATGACCTAACATCTGACTTTTATAACTATAGTATATTCAGGGCAGATGGATCACCTATAAGATCTAACCAGACAAACATATATCGAAACAATGGAGGTTTCATAATAAAGCCATTGTCTCAGAATAACGATGGGGTATTTTTTGTCAGGGCCACGCTTGTTTACAAAGAACATGTATTGTTGTTGGATAATATTTCTCAGTTTAATGACGTAGTATATGATGTCGTTCCTGGATACAGGCAAGGTCGCGTTAGGCTAGTAGGATTTAAAACAACCATGTGGGATGGAGGGTTTACTAGTCCGGGGTTTGTTTATGATGAAGCTTTGGTACAGAATTGGCAACCTAACACAGATTACAACATAGGGGATGTTGTAAACTACAAAGGTTATTATTTTACTGCATTGTCTAATGTAGTAGGTTCTTCGACTTTTGATTATAACTATTGGAGGCAGCTAACCACAGCTCCGACACCTAAATTGATACCTAATTTTGATTATCAGACAGAGCAGTTCCGAGATTTTTATAATCTAGATGCCAGTATATATGACGAAAACCAGCAGAATCTAGCGAGGCACTTGGTCGGATATCAAGATAGGACTTACCTCGATGATATAATCATCGATAGCGTTTCGCAGTATAAGTTCTATCTAGGATATATCAAAGAAAAAGGAACCATGAACAGCATTTCTAAGCTGTTTAATGCACTGCGAGGAGCCGGTTATAGCAGTATAGACGTCATGGAAGAATGGGCGTTCAAGGTAGGAGACTATGGTGCATCTGATGCTTATTCTGAGATAGAGATATCATTAGACGAGACTAAGGTCAGATCAAATCCACAGAACATCGTTCTAACGACTACTTCTACAGAGTTTAATGATCTTTCTATATACAATATTACGGCTAACATGATAGCGATAAAACCCAGCAGCTATGATAGCAATCCGTTTAGCATGGCTACTATAGATACTTCTCTCAATGACTATGGGATATTCAAATATAGTGTAGCCGGCTACGTCAAAGAAGAACAAGTTGATCATATAGTATATGATTATTCTACGTTATTAAACTATGATCTTACGCTTTTGAGAGAGAAAGATAAGATATGGGTAGGGTACACACCAAACAATGATTGGAATGTCTTTGAGTATCTAGCTACAGGAATAGTCATAACCAACTGGTCTATATCTATAAACACTATAGCTCTAGTCTGCAGCCAGATACCTACGAACATAGCAATAAATGACATAATCGCTATTACTAACTTGGGAGTACTAGACGGCTTATATACTGTCCTGAACACCTATAACAACATAATAGAAGTTTTCACATATAATAGCAATGTCTATAAGCTACCAGAGACGACAACTAGCGGACTGCTGTTCAAGCTTGAATCTGTTAGATATAAGAACGAATCGGCGATTTCTCTGAGGCGTTACAATAATACTAATATACGCGGTGAAACCATATGGTTAGATGATGACTCGACAGGTAAATGGGCGGTATTGGAAAACTCAGATGCATTCACAACAAGCAGTTTGACTCCAGCTGCAATATCATCTTCAAACAACCAACAGTATGGATATGAAGTGAAGATAAGCGGTGACGGCAAGATGATGTTTGTTGGAGCCATAAACAATGCTAGCGGAAAGGTATTTGTTTACAATAAACCAAGCGTTGGAAATTGGACATTGAAACAGCTGATACCTATGCCTGTTGATGTTATATCACCGGCAGGTAACGAACAGTTTGGAACTAGCATAGATGTCAATTATGATGGATCTATGCTAGTAGTAAGTGCCCCTAATTCTAGCAACCTCCTAACTACAACTTCTAATGGGCTCAATATAGGAAGTGCTGTTGGAACGCCTAGCGGATTATCTAAGCAAGGTGTAGTACATGTTTACACCTATGACACATATAACCTAATTTATGAAAGAGTGATATCAATAGCATCAAAATCGCCTGTTAGTAATGAAAGATTTGGCAGCAAAGTAAAGATCGGTAGTGATGGTGTGAACACTTGGCTGTTTGTAGCTAATAGGCACTACAATAACGACCAAGGAGCTGTACAGATATTTAAAAATACGGCAGGTGTTTGGAGTAATGGCTCGCAGGATTATCTAAATTTCGGCTATTCGATAACAACGAACCCTAGTGGTTCGTTCAATCCTTTCTCACAGACAGGCGGAATGTATGGATATGAAATTGACTGCACTAGCACAGTTGATAAAGTAATAGTCAGTGCTCCGTTCCTAGGAGATGGATCTGTATTTGTTTTCAAGAGAGTAGGACTTTTATTCTTCCTAATGCAGGTGATAGACAGTAACACTATATCAACTGTTACAGCAGATAATCTATTAGGTAGTGTAAGCTATCTCAAAGCAAATGATCTCTTTGGGTACAGCCTGATAGTGAGAGACGATATACTGTTAGTAGGATCACCAAACAACGACAACGGAGCAAGCAATCTAGGTGCAGTCTACGTGTTTGACACTACTGATGCCTCGCCGGACTACAGGCTAAGGCAGATGATATCTCCACCTGTTATCTCAGATAATGAGAGGTTTGGAACCAAGATTTCTATAAACCCCAACGGAAACATATTAGCTATCTCGTCTATCGGTGGAGACAGTATATTTGATACAACGTTTGATGTATATTCAAAGAGATTAGTTTTTACGCAATCCTCACCTAGAGATTATACACTAGATCCCAGCAGCACAGCTAATAAGTCTGCTACTACATTTGATAACAGTTCTACTAGATTCTATGACAAGACATTATATGCTGGAGCAGTATATGTCTATAATAGGATAGCTAATGATTTTATATACGGAGATAGGCTCAATTCGGATCAGCTACTATCATCGAGCGATAATTTTGGTTCGGCTATATCTGTATCAAATGATTGCATTTCTGTAGGTTCTTCGGGGCGAGCATCTGGAAGTTATACTTTCGGAATGGTATTTGTCTTTAGTTATTCTGTACCAAGCTGGAACACGATAGCAACAGAATCGCAGATGGTTGACATATCTAAGTTTAAAAAATCATTCATTTATAACACAGAAAAGAATTCCATGATAGAAACCCTGGATTTCTTAGATCCAGCTAAAGGTCGTATTCCCGGAACAGCTGATCAAGAGATAACCTATCAGACCTATTATGATCCAGCGATATATCAGTATTCAGATGTAACAGATAGAGCGATAGATACTAGTGAAATATGGACTGATGATCATGTTGGTGAAGTTTGGTGGGATCTATCCACAGTTAAATTTATGTGGTATGAACAAGGTGATAGTTCATACAGGACTAATAATTGGGGGAGGATATTTCCGGGATCTAGTGTTGACGTATATGAATGGGTAGAATCATCTTATCTGCCCAGCGTTTACACTAAACTAGCCGATACAGCAGATGGATTGTCGCAGGGAATAAGCGGTACACCGAAGTTTTCAGATGATTTTACATATAGTTCAAAGTACAAATATGATAAGATAAGCGGAATACAAACTACCCTATACTATTTCTGGGTTAAAAATAAAGTGATAGTTCCTAATGTATCATTTAGGAACATAAGTGTAAATGATGTAACTAATTTAATACTTGATCCTATATCTTATGGTTATCAATTTGTGGCAATAACTGGACAGAATAGTCTCTCGCTAACAAATATAAAGAATAAGCTAGTTGAATCTGATGTTGCTCTAAATCTGCAATTTTATACGATTGATAACACAGATTTAATGTTACATAGAGAATTTGCTCTAATAGCTAAAGATGATCCATATGCTAAAATCCCCAAGAATCTAGAAATAAAATGGTTCGATAGTCTAGTTGGCAGCACTGTAAATGGTTACGCAGTTCCGGATATAAGATTGAGTGCAAAGCAGAGATTAGGTACAGCTAATTCACCTAGACAATCTTGGTTCTCTAACAGGTTTGAAGCCCTAAAGCAGCTGATAGAATATGTAAATTCTATACTGTTGATAAACCCAGTTGTTGATAGCATCAGTTTCAAAAATCTAGATTTAAAAGATCCTCCACCTAGCATCCTTTCTGGAGACATTGATACGAAGATTGATGTCATCTACCAGCTGAATTTCATAGGAACCGCGCAGATATCGCAGGCAGTGCTTGCTGCAACGATAGTTGACGGTAAGTTTGTTGGCATATCTATAGTAGATTCGGGATACGGTTATGGCAGGAATAAACCCTATGCTGATGACGAATATGGAAATCCTATAAGCTGGTACGGTCCAAATGTTACTATCACTGGTACAGGCACCGGTGCTAAGATACAGACAGTTATAAACAGTCAAGGAAAAGTTATAGAGGCTATAATAGTTAAACCGGGTAACGATTACGATGATAATCTAACACAAGTAACTGTTAGGCCATATGCTGTCTTGATCAATAGCGACTCCGATGCAAACGGCGGATGGAGCGTGCAGACGTGGAATTCAAACAGGAATGAATGGATACGCTCCCATACGCAATCATATGATGTTACAAGATATTGGAATCTCGCAGATTGGTATGAACAGGGATATGGTCTAGAATCAGATATAAGTTTCTTGATCAATTCTACATATGATCTCAATGGTTTAGGAGCTAAAATAGGTGAGATAGTAAAGATAAAAGATGCTGGTTATGGAAAATGGCTGTTATTGCAGAGGGTAAACCAAACCAACAGTTCGGATTTTACGAACGACTATCAGGTAGTAGGCAAGCAGGATGCAACTATACAGTTTTCTTCGATGCTCTATGATCCCAAACAGGGAAGCGGATTTGATAATATTTCTAGTTTTGATACAGGATTATTTGACCAGTCAGCCACTACTGAACTTAGGATAATACTAACAGCAATACGTGACGATATACTGATAAATGATCTGAGGATCGAATATATACGTTCTTTCTTTAATAGCATCTATTATGTTTTTAGCGAACAGCATTATGTTGATTGGGCGTTTAAGACCAGCTTCTTAAAGATAAATCATGTGGTAGGATCGTTAAATCAGAGACCAGTATCGCAGAGCGATGTGTTAGATAGCTATCAGTCTTATATAGAAGAAGTGAAGCCCTATAAGAGCAAGATAAGGGAATTTGTTAGCACATATGGGCAGAAAGATCAGCCTCTAGATTTTGCTAATCAAGTAGTCAGCGATTTTGACTTACAGCCTTATTATAATAATGATACTGGTACAGTTGATCAGATAACGACAGAATCGTCGATAGTCAATTCGTATCCGTGGAAGAATTGGTTAGATAATAATATCTATAAGTTAGTTGACATAGTAATAAAAACCGGAGGTAAAAATTACGCATCTCAACCTCAGGTTATCATATCGGGCGGCGGCGGAACAGGCGCAAAAGCTTCTGCTTATATCGCACAGGGATCTGTTTATAAGATAGTGATAGATGATCCGGGGGTCGGTTTTATATCAGCACCTAATATCTATATAAGCGGAGGAAATGGAGATATAGATGCCGATAGGGCCAAAGCATATGCGATAATAGGCGACGGTTTAGTGAGGACTAATCTGATTGGGATGAAGTTTGACAGATATTCTCCAGCTTATGAAGTCAGTTCTTTCAAATTTACAGATATGTTTAGTGGCGACGGAAGCACAGTCAAATGGAAACTCACGTATGCTCCCGAAGTAGAAAAATCTAAATTTTATGTAGTAGTTGACGATCTAGTACTGTACGGCAACCAGTTTAGCATATCTATCGTAGAAACCCTGCATGACACATATACAGCACTAGAAGGTTATATTACCTTTGCTGTACCTCCTGCTTCACCAGCATCGTCTAATGTTAGCAACATAATAATAACCTATGATAAGAATATAAGACTGTATTCGGCAGCTGATCGCATAGATTATGCCTATAATCCGACCAGCGGTCGTTACGGCAAAGATCTAGGATTACTGATGACAGGGGTTGATTATGGTGGCGTGCAGATCAGCAGCTTAGATTTTGAGATATCGGGAGGATGGGACGTTACACCGTGGGGTAGCAGTTCCTGGGATAACGTACCCAACAGCAATGACGACTCGGTGTCACTGGTTTCAGAGCTCAGCGGATCTTCATCGCATATAACAGCTACCGGATCAAATAGCCAGTATACTATAACTGTTTCTTCTGCTAGCGGTTTAACAGACGGTATGGCAGTTTTTGGACATGGAATAAACACTTTTGCTAGGATAGCGACAGGTGGTAGGAATGGAAATGTGCTGACACTAACCGCAGCTAATTCTGGAACAGTTTCTGGAACAGTTACGTTTGCGACAGTCTTTACTTTAGGATTTACTCCTGCACTAAATGATGTGATAAATGTCTATCTAAATGGCGTTAGGATAGATGATCCTAATTACGGAACACAAGCAACTATTACTAATGCGGATGCGATGATGAAGTCGATCATAGGGGACGGAGTCACTGATACTATAAATGTACCAAGCACGATATCATTGTCGCCTGGAGATTTGATAACCTTCCGCAAGAGCACTAGTGATGGTAGTATATTACCGACTGATCTAAGCGCAGTCGATTCATTCATATCTGGTGGTGATTTAGGATATTCTACCGCCAAAGGTATAAATGCAGATGATATAGTGATAGATGGAGATTGGTTCAATACTACAGACACTAGCCACGGACCAGAAGAGCTAGTACAAGGTCAAGTAGTAGATTCCGTTGATATAAAAGTTTATCATACACCATCATCTGGTGGTCCGAAGATAAACATAAACAGCTACATCGGAGATGGATCAACTACTGTATATCCTATAAATTCTGTTCCGGGAACCGACGCGGGCGTGATAGTCATAGTTGACAAATCATTTGTAACAGCCACGATTGATCATCTAAATTCAAAGATAATCATGCCTTCTGCTCCGCTACCAAATGCCAAGATAAGCATAATGACTATCGACACAGCGGGTTACGATATACTCGATAAAGAAATTTATATAGGTGATGGAAACACTACTGATTATATGACAGCAGCCCGTTATTCAAAGACAAACGGTATATTAGATATAACGGCATTTGTTACCGTTGACGGTATGCCTATAGATTATATGATAATTGAAAGCGATATCACACATGGTGTTGCTGGGGACGTGATTGTGAGATTACCAGAAGCTGTTAGCGTAAATTCTGTCATACAAATAATGATCTTCCAAGGGTCTACTCAGAAATGGAGCCAAGTCAACCAGCAGCAGATACCAATAGTACAAGGGCAGTCATCTTACACGATAAATCCGATGCCAGCAGATAACGGCCCCCTAGAAATCATGGTATTTGTCTGTGCAGATTCTGATTTCTTGCAGGCACCAGAATGCAAGAGTTTCGCATATGATGGTAATGCTTTCGTTATAGTTGATCCTAGATATAGTGGCCACGCACTGTCTCCTTCGGACGTTGATGTATATAAAAATGGTATCAAACTAACAACATCTGTAGATTATGTAGTAAACGGAACACAGAACGAAATAACAATGAATCCTTCTAGTGTTGCATTTGGAGACGACATAGTAATAGCACTTTATGTATTTGCTGATTATAGGATAATCGGTGATCAGCTAGTTTTAGGAAATGGATATTCTACTAGAAACAAGAACTATCTAAATATAACAACTTTTACTAATCATAATATCTTGAAGATAAGATCAGTAGAGGAAGGATTCTTCTTTAATGTTGGGTTTGATGCTAGTTCGTATGATGCGATAGGATTTGATACGCAGAGCTCAATAGTAAATGCTAGTAGTATATTTGATCTACCTAGAGAAGTAGATGATATAGCTGGAATTTTTGTATCTCTAAATAGGACGCTGCTGAAACCAAATTTTGACTATATTGTATTAGACAATAGATCTCAAATCAAACTGTTGTTACCTGATTCGTTAAAAGGTGATGATTATGTTGAGATAATTTCTTTCAATCCTCAGGTAGTAACTCCTAGTTTTGGATTTAAACAATTCAAAGATATGACTAATAGGATGATATACAAGAGATTGGATGATGCTAAATCTACCGTACTTGCAGCTGATCTCGCATACTATGATACCACGATAACCGTAGAGAACGCAAACAATCTAGAAATGCCAAATCCTTCTCTAAACCTTCCAGGAGTCATAGAAATAGACAATGAGAGGATAGAATATTTCACGATGACAGGTAACGTCCTTGGACAGATAAGGAGAGGTACTCTTGGGACAGGAATAAACAGTTCGGTTGCTGCCGGTACTCTTGTTAGAGATATAGGTGTGATGGAAACAGTTCCATATACCGATAACGAAAGAAAATACACGTATTATGGTGATGGAACTACTAACTTCTTTGGGCTTGATTTTGTACCCACACTGAACACAGCCAGTGTTTCATACGAAATAGTAGCTAATGGGACCAACGGAAATACCTTTATAACAGTCACTGACACTACTAACCTATCAGTAGGTATGTTTGTAAGAGAAGCAAACGGAATACAAGATGGAACTAAGATAGTTTCTATAATAGGTAGCACATTGAAATTGAGCAAATCTATAACAAACAATCTGTCAAATGCTAGTCTATATGTTTCTAATTGGTATAGGAGCACTATATCTAACCAATACGGACAGAATGATCAGCTCGAGGTATTTGTAGCAGGACAGAGGTTATGTAAAGTTCCTGTAACTGTCTATGATCAATCTCTAGGTCAGGATAGTTACAGAGGACTAGCTGACAGGACTATAGAAGCTGAGTTTTCAGTAAACGGCATTGATCAAGGAGTCACTATCACTTCTATCCCAGCAGCTGGGGAGATAGTAGTAATAGTGTACAAGACTGGTAAATTATGGCAAGATATAAATGAAAATACAGCACTAGTCTATAGCAAATCAGACATAGCGAAGTTCTTAACCTCAGCTACGGTGAGTTTACCTAAATAAATAAAGTGAGTTAGAAGATGACTGAAGATACTAAAAAAGATAAATCACAGGATGAAAAGATGAGAGATAAGCCAGATGAGCAAGGTTCATTCCATGTTGAGGGACACATAAAGATCTATGATCCAATATCTGGAGAAGTCTACATCAATAAGAGGAACGCTATCCATTACGAAAATATGAGCGTTGCTCTAGCAGAAAATCTAGCTAATTCTGGTCAGGGATTTATATATGAGATGGCATTTGGAAATGGCGGAACTAATGTTGATCCTACTGGAATCATCACATATTTGACTCCAAATACTGTAGGAACTAACAGCACTCTCTATAATGAAACCTATTCTAAAGTAGTAGATGGTAACAGTGTTTCTAACACAGATCCAACTAGGAATTATATCGAAGTAAAGCACCTGACAGGAACGACCTACAGCGATATCGTTGTTACCTGCTTGTTAGATTATGGTGATGTTCCGGACCAAGCCGCATTTGACAATGTTACTAGCATAAACGATGTAGCAACATTTGATGAGTTAGGATTGCGCGGTTATGACTCAACAGGAACAGGAAAATTGTTGACACATGTTATTTTCCATCCAGTACAGAAAAGCCTAAATAGGTTAGTACAGATAGATTATACTGTTAGGGTACAGAGCTTATCGGGATTTAACGGATAATGGCAACGAATTCTTATAATATAAATTTCACAGATACAGAGAACAATACTGCCATAACAGTAAACGATAATTCTCTCAATCAACAGACTAACCTAACATTTACTGGTAGGAATCAGAGGGGGTATGCAGAATCGATCGGTGAAAACTTTCTGCATTTATTAGAAAATTTTGCAGCTTCATCTCCTCCTGATCAAACAGTCGGAGGACAACCAGTTAAAGGACAGTTGTGGTATGATACTACCTCTTCTGTGAATGAATTAAAGGTATATGACGGGCAAACATGGAAATCAGCAGGATCAGTTAAAAAAGGAATCGGTCAACCGACACCAGGTACTGTTGGTGGAATAATGGGTGACCTCTATGTTGACACTCTAAATCAACAATTATATCTGTATTCTGGATCTGTTTGGGTGCTTGTTGGACCAAACTTTAGTTCAGGAACTAGGACAGGTGTCCAAGCTGCTGTATTATTAGATGCGACTGATAATTCCCACATCGTATTGCAGACCTTTATAAATGATGCTGTTGTTTCTATATACAGTTTTGATTCATTCTCTCTAAAAACTAACATTTCTGGATTTAGCAAGATCAATCCCGGACTGAATCTAGCAGTATTGTATGATTCTAAAAATAATGTTACTACTAAATTCTGGGGAGTGTCCGAAAAAGCAGAATCTATTTTGATAAATGGAAAATCTGTAGCTGGAAGCACCTTTGTTAGGAATGATCAAGATGGGATTATTACTGGTTCGATATCGGTGCGTTCGGATGGTGGACTAATAGTAGGATCTAATGGACAGATAAGGATACAAGTTGATAATACTGGCAGGGGATATGTATACCATTCATATCAAGATTCTGCCCTCGATCTCAAACTAAATCATGGCGGTGTGCAAACTACGGTAATACGCATAGATGGCACTGCTGGTACTGCACACGCACCTTATGTAGGTATAAACCAAACAACACCAACTGCTAACCTAGATGTTGGTGGAACAGCAAACATAAGCGGCCAACTTACGCTGGGCGGAGTACTAAATGCTAACAGCACCACTGCTAGCACAGCATATACTAACGGCGCATTGGTAGTAGCTGGAGGAGTTGGTATAGCAGGAAACATCAATGCGAACGGTGCATTATCTATCGCTAGCAATACCAATAGCACTAGTTCGATAACAGGATCCTTGATAACAGCAGGCGGTGCGGGTATAGCCAAGGATTTAAATGTTGGCGGAAATGTCAATGTCACTGGCACGATAACAGGAAATGTTACAGGCAACGTATCTGGCACAGCAGGAACAGCTATACAGCTAGCACACAGTACTACGTTTAAGATAGCAGGTGACGTTATAGATTCAACAGGATTTAGCTTCAATGGTAGCAGCACTATTTCTACTCAGACGTTTAATACTGTTTTAAATCCGGCTTTTGTGACTTCAAAACAGCTCACTTCTCTAACAGATGACAGCGATATCCTCCTCATCTATAGCCAAAACACTAACATTAGGACACCTGGTTTATATAGTATGAGGAAAGATACTTTTGTAAGCAGTCTAGGACTAGTACAACCGGGAACTATTTTTCCTTATGCAGGCGCTGTAGCGAGTACTCCTACAGGATATCTATTGTGCGATGGTAGCCAAGTACCACAGCAGATATATCCGGACCTCTATGCTGTATTAGGAAACATATATGGAACCCCTTCTCCGGGTTCGGGTACTTTTTATCTACCAGATCTTAGAGGACGTTTTGCTCTTGGTAATCTCAGCATGGCAAACTCTATATCTAACATGACATCTACGCCGATAGACCCAACAGCAGTAAATAGGGCCACAGGATCTACAGCTATCACATTAGGAAATGCTGCTGGTTTAGAACAAACCACACTAACTACAAGCAATCTACCAGACCATAGGCATACACTAACGAACGACCAAGGTACTCAGTTTAGTGTAGTAAATCCTAATCCAACTTCTGCAGATGTCACTGGAAACAGAGAACCTGGCGGAACCGTTGCTAATGGAACACAATTTTACAATTATACATCTGGTGTTGATTCTGCATCGCACGGGCAGGCGTTCAATATAATGAATCCATATTTGACGATCAATTACATCATATACGTAGGAAAGATAGCATAAGATGTCATACACGATCAATAAAACCAATGGAACGATACTTACTACGATGATAGATGGTACTGTAGATGATACTACAGATTTAACCCTGATAGGTAGGAATTACAGCGGTTTTGGCCAGATGATAAACCAAGATTTGGTCTATCTATTGGAAAATTTTGCTAACACTTCTGAGCCTTCTCGTCCTATAACTGGACAGCTTTGGTTTGATACAACAAGTGGTGAAGATAGATTGAAAGTATATTCGTCATCTGGATGGAAATCAGTCGCCGGCACAGTAATAAGTGCTTCCGAACCTCTCACTCTTACTGCTGGCGATACGTGGTATGATAATAATGAACAACAGTTTTATGTGTTTGATGGATTAAATCCGATACTAATCGGTCCTATGTGGGGTAAGAGCCAGGGAATAACTGGAACAAAAGCAGAGACTATATTAGATTCTAACGGTAACTACAGGAATGTTTTATTCCTTTATGTAAATTCAACCCTGCTGGGAATATTTTCATCTGCTGAGTTTACTCCTAAGACTGCTATAACGGGATTTCCTACTATAGGTCAGGGATTTAATTCAAACAATTCGATCAACTTTAATTTTAACACAAACGTCACGAATTCCTTAGCATTAAACGGATTGACATCATCTCAGTTCCTGAGGAGCGATGCAGATTCGTCAACTACTGGTAAGCTGACAATACAGAATCTCACTGGACAAGGACTAGTCATACAAGCACGAGCTTCTGCTAGCTTATCTGTTCCTACTCCTGGAACAGCGTTCGTGATAGCAAACAATACTAGCAATGGCAACATAGTGTTCCAGACAACCACCGGTGTGGGAACATTCAATCCAATATATGTAGACGCTACAAACAATCGTGTTGGGTTCTATACTACATCTCCGACACAGACAGTTGACGTTGCAGGAGATCTGAGGATACGTGGTAACCTAACAGTAGAAGGCACTAATCTAAATGTCAATGCTACGAACCTCATCGTAGAAGATAAAAACATACAGTTAGCTTATAGTGCTAGTCCGACAGATGCTCTCGCCGACGGTGCAGGCATCACGATAATGGGTACAACTAACAAGACCATAACTTATAACAATACTACTACGGCATTTGATGTATCTCAGAGCGTCAATCTAGCATCTGGAAAATCTTTTAACATCAACGGAGTAGCGATACTAACCGCTACTGCATTAGCTTCATCGGTTACTAGTGCTCCGGGATTGACCAGTTTTGGTCCACAGACTTCTATAACAGCTGGAACGATACAGATATCGACTAATGTGATCAGTACTACTACTACTAATCAAGATCTACAGCTAAGTCCAAACGGAACTGGAAACATAGCCATCGTTGGCAGCAAGAAGATAACCGGGTTGGCTAACCCCACTAGCACACAAGATGCTGCAACCAAATACTATGTAGATACAGCAGCACTTACAGCTCCTCTTTCTGTAGCTGTAACTGATACTAACATAGTGCCGCTGAGCAATACCAGCATAGCTACACTTTTAGGTGATATATACCCAGCATCAACCTCAGCTAACAACAAACTAGCTTATGTTCATCAGCAGACGATGACTTATACTAGCGGAACACTTTCTTCGGTAGTCTATGCAACTTCTAGCACTATATCATATACTGCGACTAATATCGCTCTTCCGATAGGTACAACAGTGGTGATTACTAGGACTTCTTCCGGAACTGCGATAACCGGAACACTAACTATCGGTGGTACTGCGATCAGCAGTATTGCTAGTGGTGCTAGTTTAACATACTATGTCGCGGGCACTCCTACCACCACTGCATCGGGATTGTCTACTACCTACGGTGGAACTGTTGCAGCCCTAACGGGATCTACTACTACAGGTGCTACGTTTACCTATTACTTACCTGGCGTGATAACGATAACGAGAGCATTGAAGGAATTTGAGATAGTTAGCGGCGCCTGGGCATACCAGAGCACCCTAACAAGCCACGTATGATAAATATCTATAAGATTATGACTTAGGAGCCTATAGAATGCCATATCAGATAAATCATTTCAACGGAACGTCGTTGGTATCAATACCAGACGGTTCGGCTGATCAAACAACAGATCTAGTACTAATAGGTAAGAATTATGCCGGATATGGCGCCATACAGAACGATAATTTCGTCTACTTGCTGGAAAACTTTGCCAGCGCCGGCGGCCCAGCAAAACCACAGGTTGGACAGATCTGGTATGATAGTGCTAATAAGAAGCTCAAATTTTGTGATACGGTAACTAATGGAGTAGCACACTGGAGGACTACAGGTGGCTCGGAAGTGGCTACTAGCCAACCTTCAGGATTGACAACCGGTGATTTTTGGTACAACGACTCAACTAATCAGCTATTTGCTTATAATGCTTCAACTGGGCAGTCATATCTGATAGGTCCTCAGGCAGTTGCTGGTCAAGGCCAAACAGATTTAGTAAGTGTTAGTGTCCTCGATAATTCTTCACCTACCCCAGTCGCCCACGCTATAGTGCGAGGTGTAGTAAACGGGGTAACGGTTTTTGTAGTCAGTAGCGATACTGGGTTTACCTTAAACAGTACAGAAACGCTGGCTAGCAACGGGTTTAGCTTCATACAGCAAGGTATAACCCTAGTGAATTCATCTAGCGGAGCTACTACTAGCAGCTTTAGATTCCAAGGTACAGCTACAAACAGTGATAATCTAGGTGGTATAGCTGCCGCACAATATCTACAGTCAAACGCTTTAACAAATATAACTACATTTCCAGGTTCTGCTACATTTAAAAACGCTGGTGTTACTATTGGTGACAATGGTGATATAAAGATCTTTATAGATACAACCAGTTCTAATCTAGGAACCATTGAAAACACAGTATCAAATTCTCTAGCATTTAAAGTAACTAATAGCAGCACGCTTTATGAGCCATTGGTTCTCAATAATACCGGCGTGTTCCCAGGTGTAACAGATGCATTTGATATAGGTTCTGCAACCTTTGAATGGAACAATTTATGGGTTCAAACAGCCAACGTTGATACACTGAACGTTGATAATATAGTATTATCTTCCGGTGGTACTATAACAGGAGGATCAGCAGCTAGTGCTAACACTCTCCTCTATAACTATGACGGAAGCCATGCTTCTAACTATGTAGCAGCTACTGATCAAGGTACAGTAAATACGATAGTTGCTAGAGATTCGAGCGGTAATTTCGTAGCTAATATTATTACAGCTACATCAACTAAGGCTAGATATGCTGACTTAGCAGAACGATATGAGGCAGATTCATCTTATGAACCCGGAACTGTTGTTGTGTTTGGCGGTGAGTTTGAAGTAACTACTACTAGCGACGAATATGACACTAGGGTTGCGGGAGTCGTTTCTACTGCTCCTGCATATCTAATGAATGACGATTCGGATGGTATAGCGATAGCACTACGAGGCAAAGTACCAGTAAAAGTTGTAGGATCAGTGAAAAAAGGCGATGTCCTAGTAACATCGTCTACTCCTGGATATGCTATGGCAGCGGAAGATCCTAGACAAGTACCTTCTGCTTCTATCATAGGTAAGAGCATCGAAGACTATGACGGATCTGGCACAGTGTTCGCAGTTGTTTAATGAGATGGGGATCAGATGACAGTAACTCTTGGATCACAGATAGCAGCGACCGACTATAATAGCTTACAGTCTTCGGTTTCAAATATATTAGGTAATACCAGTTCAGACCCAACCTATGGATATGGACAAGGAGTAACTAGCGCACCAGTATCGAGCGGCAATCTTATAACTCACACTGAATGGGCTAATCTAAAGACGGATATACTAAAGATAGCAGGACACCAAGGTACCTCTACTGATCCGACTGTTATCGGCTTGCCGTCGATAACCCTAAACAAAGAGATAGATACTGCTGATGTAAACGTATTTGCTAATGTGATCCCTGTGATAACCAGCAACAGATATGTTAGCGCACAAAGTAGCCAAGAAACGCTAACTCCAGACATATCTAGCACGAGGACGGCCAGTTGGGGAAATCCAGCAGTACCAGTAGTTACGCATGCCTTTACCCTAACATTTCCTGATTCAAATTCTGCTAGATACTTTTTCAATGCTGGCGGAACTATAAATTTCAAAGCTAGCCGCACTGGCGGATCTACTAGCCCACAGAATACCGACTGGTCCGATATATTGTCAGCGTTTTCTGGTTCTAATTCGGTTATATTCAATTATAATAGCTGCACTGCTGTTTCTGGACAGAACAGCAGCATTGGATGGTATCAGCTAACATCAACACCACAGACAGTATACAAGAAATCAGGCAACGGTGGTGAATCGGGCGGCGGTGTCTATGCTAGCAACGATTATCATATAAACATGAGCTGTGACGTTACTAATAACGGCACAGGAACCGGCAAGATACTTTATGTGACTGTTTATTTCTCAGACACACATACAGGTGGATCGGACATAGTTGACGGAACACTGTCTTCAAATATATTCATAACTAGACCATCGGGTGCTAATGTGTCTGTTGTAGGTCCAACTGGAGTAAACACTGTAACGCTAGATACCGGAACTGTTCCTAGCAAGGTAGCTACGTCATTGACACTAGCTGCTTCACCTTCTTCTCTATCTCCGGGAGCAAGCACAACACTAACAGCAACGGTAAACCCATCCTATGCTACAGGAACGATCACATTCAAGGACAATGGTTCAACGATAGGTTCCCCAGCTACGATCACCGGTGGAGTTGCAACCTATACATATAATTCAGTGCCTGCTGGATCACATTCGATAATAGCTGTATATAGCGGTGATGGTACGTATAATATTAGCTCTAGCCTACCCACAGTAGTAAGCGTAGCACAGTTGAGCTCGTCGGTGTCTCTAGCTTCGTCTTCCTCTACACCTTCATATGGAACATCGATAACCCTAACGGCTACCATGACTCCGAGTGCAGCAACAGGTACTGTCTCCTTCTATGATGGAAGCACTGATATTGGTGACCAAACCTTGTTAACTGGTGTAGCTAGATTGACTACTAGCGCACTAACTGGTGGTCCACATCCTAACATTACTGCCGTTTACCAAGGTGACACTACTTATAAGACGTCAACTAGCTCTCCTGTAACAGTGACAGTATCTAAGTCATCTATCACCGCACTGCTAGCAGCATCTAGCAGCAGCTTCACACAGGGTACGAACATAACACTAACACTGACCCTAGGGGAAACAGATGCTACGGGTTCAGTAACATTCTACGATCACGATGATAATACGAACCTTGGTACCGCAGCTGTGCAGGCAGGAACCGGAATAGCTACGCTATCTACTAGCAATTTTAATGGTGGAACCAAAACCAACATAACTGCTGTCTATAGTGGCGATAACAATTATCTAACACAAACAAGCAATGCTATATCTCTAGTAGTAGCTCCTAAGACTACTTCTGTAACGATAGCGACTTCGAATGCAAGCGTAGCGTATGGTACAGCTATAACGTTCACGGCTACTGTTTCCTACGTTGGAACAGATCACCAACCAACCGGAACAGTCACATTTAAAGATGGTGCTACAACGATAGCTACAGGTACAGTAGGAAATGGAACTATATGTACTGCAAGCATATCTACTAGCACATTATCTGTTGGGACACATAACATAACAGCGACCTATAATGGTGATGCAAACAACGCAGCCGCAACGAGCACAGCAACTAATGTGGTGATATCGAGGGCTACTACCTCTACCACAATGGCAGCATCTCTAACAACACCGAAGCAAGGAACTCCGGTTACGTTCACGGCTACGATAACACCTAGCGTAGCGACTGGATCGGTCGTGTTCTACGATGGAACAACATCTTTAGGATCCGGTTCTGTGAGTAATGGTTCTGTGTCTTTTGCTACTTCGGCATTATCAGTAGCTGCACACAGCATTACAGCAGCATATAGTGGTGATGTAAATTACAATTCATCTACTAGTGCTATTAGCACCGTTACTGTACACACTCCAGTCCCACAGGTACCGACTATATCCTTTATAATATCTCCGTATTCGTACCATTTCGGTGGTTGCTATGGCACCGGTTGGAATGATCTATATTGTGAAATTGACCCAACTAATGGTTTGTATTTCTCGATAAACGGTGCAGCAGCGGATTATACAGTAGCATCTCCGGGTTATACTGGCTATTGGAGCCCCAATGGACATACTACAGTTGCTAACCCAACAACCGTTAGCGGAGTCATGAAGCATCAGATGGTCAGCGCAGCAAACTTTTTCGCAGCATCTCATGACAGCGGCTGGATAAGTTTCTATTCCGCGGGCCGTGACAATCTAGCATTTAGGGCAGTTACCACTTGGGACGGAACTACATATACTGTGGAATGTTACGGAGACTGCAAAGGCGGCGGAAACGGCGGCCAGTTAGTACTGACACAGACTGTATCGATCCCTACAATCTAATGGGTTACGCACATATAAATAAATCAAACAAAGGTGTGCGGTGACTGCTTCAACTGGTTCTCTGATAAGAGCAAGCGATTATAATGCGATACAGACTGCTGTAGCTACCATACTAGGTTCCGGTTATGTTGGTTCATCTGGAACTCCTTATGGTTCTGGTTACGGTCAGGCAGTAACTAGCACGCAGGCTACTGCTGGCCACATAGGTAGCAGCGCACAGACCGGAACCGTAGTCACAGCTAGCAGCGGAAGTGGTAACATAGCAGCACTTGCTACTGACATACTAAAGATAGCAGCACATCAAGGTACTACAGTGACGCTACCATCTGCTATCGCAAATTTCAGTTCTGCTAATAACAGACAGATACAGGCTAGTGATTTTACCACTCTCTCTAGCATAGTTGGAACGCTTTTTACTAACAGATTCAACATTGCAGCTGGTCAGTTTAGCACAGAAACACTTTCTACCGGTACTAGGACTACATCATGGGGTAGTGGCAACAGTTCTATATCGCATAACATAACAGTGACTTTCGCTGATGCTAATACAGCACGCTGGTTCTTTATCGCAGGAGGTAAGGTACAGTTTACTGCTAGTCGTACCGGCGGCAGCAGTACTACGCAGAACGCAGATTGGACTAATCTGCTGTCTAATATGGGTACGATCTCTTTTAACTATAATAGTACATCATCTTCTGCGGGCACAGGAACGGCTAGCAGCAGCATTGGGTGGTTCAATCTAACCACTAGTGCCCAAACGATTTACACACATTCAGGCAATATGGAAAGTGGTGGATCTAGATATGCGTCAAATTCCTACACTGTAACTGCTGCTACGAATGCTGGTCTCACGCAGCTGATATTATCAGTCACTTTCTCAGATACACACACAAATGCCTATAGTGACTTTGTAGATGGAACGATCACATCTAGGATAGTCAGCCTGCGTCCAACAGGCTCTAATGTGGTCATAACGGCTCCTACAGTGAATAATCCTACAGTTTCGATGTAAGCTGACAATCAAGACTTGCGATCTTTATCGAGATATAGTATAATTATTTTTAACAATATTGGAGATCTGTATGGACGAGAGACTGAAGTTAGCATTAGAATCAGCTAACATGATGGTTACTTTTAACAACCAATCGCATTTGTTAAAGCAAGAATATAAGGAAAGCTGCCTCTATCATAAAGACGGTCGTCGATTTACCGTAAATCGTGAGCTCATCAATTTTTTATCAACTCTAATACAGAGAAGTTTAACTGAAGATATCGTAATAATGGATGATTCAGAAACACCATATATGATATCAGATGTGGCGGATTTCTTAGAAAAGATATTTGATATCTACGTAGAAAGCTCAAATGATTATTACCACAAATATACCCAGCTGAAGAACAGCAGATCTATGACAAAGATACTGGGCGTGTAAATGGATGAAACTAAGGGTGTATTGTTATTCGCACATAACAATAGAGAAATAGACTACATAAATCAAGCATATGTTTCTGGAAGATATGTGCAACGGCAATTAGATGTTCCGGTATCTCTAGTAACAGATACGGGATCGTTAGGATGGTTGCGAAAAAACAAACCTGAACGGGAGGCGTTTTTTGATAAAATCATATTGACTGATGATCTTAAAAAGATCGTGCAGGACAAGAGATTCTATGATGGATCTCTCTCCTACAACAATGCACAGTTCAATAATGGATTCCGAACATTAGCTTACAACCTTTCCCCATACGATAAGACTCTAGTTTTAGATACTGACCTACTGATAACAAATAATCGCCTAAGGTCTATATGGGACACCGATACAGATTTTATGATAAATCCAAAACATCATGATCTAGCCACTGATAGAGATGGTTATGAGTTTAGGAGAGTCAACGACTATGGTATAGATTTCTATTGGGCAACTATATTCTATTTTAAAAAGACAGCATGGACTGAGATATTCTTTAATCTGTGCCAACACATAGTGGAAAATTACGAGTTTTACAGGTTTACTTATAGGATATCTAATCCTCTGCTGAGGAATGATTATGTTTTTAGCATAGCAATACATATATTAGGAGGATTTAGCAGCGCCGTATCTCCTATGGTATTGCCCTGTGACATCTATTATATTTCTGATAGAGACCTGCTTTGGAGAGTCGATAGCGGAAAAGACTTCCTCTTTATGATTGAGAAGAAGGATAATCTAGGGCAGTACACGATGGTGCGTACATCCGGTCATAACATGCATGTGATGAACAAGTACAGCATCGGAAGGAATATAGAAGAGCTAGTAGGAGCGATAGCAGATGACTAGAGGATACCTAATATTAGCACAGAACAACGGAGATCACGATTACCTAAAGCTGGCATATGTATTAGCTTTAAGCATAAAAGTAACACAATCAAAAGTAGCATCTGTTTCACTAGTTACTGATGTAGTTGATGCAGTCCCTAAACACTATAGAGATGTATTTGATTATGTTATAGAGATACCTTGGTATGATGATGCATTGGAATCTACTTGGAAGATAGAAAATAGATGGAAACTGTATCATGCGACACCATATGATGAGACGGTAATATTGGATTCTGATATGCTGTTCCTCTCGGATGTTAGCGACTGGTGGGATTATCTAGCAGAAAATCATGATCTCTGCTTTACCACCAGTGTTAGGACATATAGAGATGAGATAGTAACCGGTGATTATTATCGCAAAGCATTTGTGTCAAATCGATTGCCTAATTTCTATAGTGCCTTTGCCTATTTTAAGAAGACAGAAAAAGCAAGGGAATATTGGGAATTGGTTGAGATCATCTCAAAGAACTGGAGAGAATATTACCAGAAGTTTTTGATCAACGATAGACCAAAGTTCCTCTCTATGGACATAGTTTTTGCGTTAGCAGCTAAGATAATGTGTATAGAAGATGAGATGACGAGTGGATTTGATCACCTAAACTTTGTACACATGAAACCCAAGATACAAAACTGGAGAAATGCCTCAGATGACTGGACGCTACATGTCGGGATATATCTAAATGAAAGAGGGAATCTCAAGATAGGAAATTATCAACAGCACGGCATATTCCATTACACCGACAAGAACTTCATGATGGAACACATGCTATACACATTTGAAGATCTATATAAGGAAAAATATAATGGATGAAGATATATTTGAGACATTGAAAAGGCTAGAAGATTCGTTGAAGAATCAGTCTTTTAATTATTACATCTATTATGATCCCCAAAATGGTAAGATAATGCACATAAGGAATTATGAAGAAAATGATACTTTGCCTGTTTTAGTGGTAAAGAATGACGACTTTGATCAACACAATATAAGCATGCATAGCCATTCAGTCGTTGAGATAGACGGAGAAAAGACGATAAAAAAAATAGTAAATCCTTATAAAACACCAGCAGTAGATGAGTTTATACACAGGATACCGAAAGAACAGATTAAACCGAGAGCTAAGGTTACTAAATCCTATGAGTTTGATCTACTAATAGAACAAGATAATGCAAAGAAAGAATTCCGTCTGAGATTATCAAAGGAACTGAGATCAGCAGCAGCCGGAACGCCCGAAGCTGATAGGAAAATAGTCATGTTTGTTACAGCGTCAGGCGACCCTAACATACTTTATAAAACATTAGAGATTCCAATGTCAAAACTAGTAAACGATGAGTTTTCTGTTGTAGAGTTTGGTGATTATGACGGAACCAAATCTAATGTTTATTCTATAAGATATTTTAAGAAATACCTACATCTGGATTTTAGAAAATGAAGCTGATATTGCATGAACTTGATACTATATTCATCAGCTATGATGAACCAAATGCCGAAGAGAATTATGCTAACCTTGTGAAAATAATACCATGGGCTAAGAGGATACATGGAGTAAAAGGCAGCGATGCTGCACACAAAGCAGCAGCTAATCTCAGCGAGACTGATAGGTTTGTTACCGTCGATGCTGACAATGTAGTAGATCCTAGATTTTACCAACAAGACATATTGATAACAGAAGAAAACAAAGATTTTGTGTTTTCTTGGTGCGGCCGCAACGTGATCAATGGACTAGTTTACGGTAACGGTGGACTCAAATGTTGGACCAAAGATTTCGTACTCAGCATGAAGACGCATGAAAACGCAGACCCATCAGATACAGAAAGTGTTGTTGAATTTTGTTTTGATACTAGATATTACCAAATGAATGAATGTTATTCTACCAGCTACATCAATGGATCGCCGTTCCAAGCATGGCGTGCTGGTTTCCGAGAAGGTGTAAAGATGAGCCTAAATAGAGGAGCCAGGGCAGATGATATAAAATCTGTTTGGTGGCAAAACTATCAGAGACTGTTGATATGGATGAATGTTGGAGCTGATGTAAAAAATGGTCTCTGGGCCATGTACGGAGCGAGATTAGGTTGCCACATGACTATGTGTAGCGAATGGGA
>Ga0164296_1000579_pt1 | contig 42590 bp, 75 predicted proteins | sample GEODES057metaG_FD_113533 | JGI IMG/M metagenome (GOLD analysis project Ga0164296, IMG submission 113533) | Dystrophic lake water microbial communities from Trout Bog Lake, Wisconsin, USA - GEODES057 metaG | ecosystem: Environmental > Aquatic > Freshwater > Lake | place: USA: Trout Bog Lake...
CGGTGCAGTTCCAGGCGACTATGCTGGCACAGGCTACGACAAAGGACACATGGCTCCAGACGGGGACCTAAGCTGGGACGTACAGGTTGAGTTTGAATCATTCTTAATGACCAATATGAGTCCACAGGCTGGTTCATTAAACCGTGGCATTTGGAAGCTATTAGAAACATCAGTACGTGGTTGGGCAGTACAACGTAACCAATCATACACAGTTTACGTAGGTGGTCTGTATGGCCCAGGCGATAAAACTATCGGCAAGGGCGTAGTTGTTCCACACGGTTTCTACAAGATTGTTATTAATAATCAAACTAAAGAGATCGCAGGTTGGGGCTTCCCTCACGTAGCACCATATCCTAATCTAGGCAACGACTTAACTAAGTTTCGTGTTCCGGTTGCTACTATTATGAAAGATGCTGGTGTACAGTATGCTTTTCCAGCTGGCGCAGTTGAACTTGCTCCAGGCAAAGAATGGCCTGTAGACTTTGGAGCATTAACTAATGCTAAACGTGCCAAGTGTGGCGCTAACGCTTCTACAGACTAATCAACTAACCATTGATAAATACTAGGGTAAGGCAACTTACCCTATTTTTATGAGTGCATAATGCGATTTAGTGATTTCCAACAACCAAGAAAATTAATCCCAGGAAATATTCCACGAAAATATTCTAGCGGTGGTTTTACTTTTAACTTTGACCCAGCCACAAAAGTTATTTCGGTTACCTATGGCGGCAAACGTATAGGTAAGTTCAATTATAAAGGTCTTGGTATAAACGATTATCAAAATGTTACCGACAGAATCATAAGACAATTTAGCCACTATCAACAAAAAAAGATAGATGCTATAAACGCAAAAAAACAACCATATAACCATCCGATACAACCAAATTACACTGATCAAAATAGTTACAACATAGCTTTGCCCGGTGATATTCAAAGCCAGATATTTCAGCAACACGACGTAGATACAGCACAACATGGTGATGTTGATGTAGTAAATCCAGGCAAATGGAGTGCTATAAGAAAAAGACAAAAACAGCAAGATCAAAATGAGATATAAACAGCTACTATCCGAACAACAATTAGACGAAATTCGTATGAGCCCCGGCTCATTGCGTTCATTTGCTAAAAGCCCAGAAGCACAAGGTATCCAAGCAGGATTTGAAGCTGAGCTAGTATTCACAGGCATGGGCGGCGAAGGTGATTACGATGAAGACCCAGAACCTGACTATGATGCCGACGAACGTTGCCGTAGTATTCAACAGGTTATAGACTTCTTTGAATACGATGAATACGGTTATGGTACACACGGCCGCGAATTAGATAAGCTACAAGAAGGCCTTGATGAAAAGTATTACGAGTGGCACGATGAAAAAATGTACGATGCTTTCCGCGACGAAGAAGAAGATCTAATTAAAAAAATCATTGAAGAAGATGATTTTGATTGGGACGACGAAGTTCGTAAACAGTTAGATATGATGGAGTTATCTAAGTCTGAAATTGAAGAAGCTATAAAACAGGGCAAAGGTGCTCCTAAGTTTAATAGTTCAAGCGAACAACAAGCATACGCAGAAACTCATCCAGGATATCAGCGTTATTTAGAAGCACATGAACAAGCCGAAGGATTATTAGATGATCTAGTACAAGACAGTATTAGCAGTCAAGACAAGAACTATGATGCCGCCTTAGACGAATTTCGTGATGGATTTTATATTGACGACGACTCAGGATTCTTTGATGATGTAGGTCTACGTTGGATGAGTGATGTAGCCAGCGAGTTTAGTCTAATGTGGCCAGTCATGACCTATACTGGTAGTAGTAACGAAGGCGGATTCAGCGAAGAGAATGCTCGAGTCTTGGCCGACAGTTTAAGTAAAGAACTAGGTGTTGAAACTAAAGTATCTGGAGGATACCATTCAGCTACACGTAGACCTGGACTTTGGATTTTTGAACCAGACTCAAGTTTAGATTCAGATGACAGTGAAAATATGCCAGTGGAAATTGTTAGCCCTCCTATGCCATTAGAAGAATGTCTACGTCAAATGGAAAATTTCTTTACCTGGGCCGAAGATAATGGCGCATACGCTAACAGCTCAACGGGTTTCCATATGGGTGTTAGTTTACCACATCGTGGCGGAAGTGTTGACTATGTTAAGCTAGCCTTGTTCTTAGGTGACGAACACGTACTCAAAGAGTTTGGCCGTTCAGGTAATCATTTCTGCGAAGCCGCAATGAAAAAGATTCGCAATCGTGTTAAGGGCAACAATGAAGCTATTGGTAATGCTATGGAGTTAATGAAGCATAACCTAATTGAACTAGCACAAAAAGCTCTAGAAATTAACAATCACGGCTTTGGCAAATATACAAGTATCAATCCTCAGGGTGGCAATGATGCCACTCGTCCGGACAAAGAACGTGGCGCCAAATATATTGAGTTCCGTAGTGCTGGTGGATCTAACTACTTTGAAGATATTGACAAACTAAAGAATACACTATTACGTTATGCCAAGGCAATGAGTATTGCCGGCGACCCTGCGGCAGAGCGTCGTGAATACTATAAGAAGTTATACAAACTAATCGCACCAGAGTCTGGCGATTCAAGTTTAGATCTGTTTGCTCGTTTTGCTACAGGTGAAATTTCAAGTGCTGACCTTAAAAAATCCTGGGCAGAGAAACAGTTAGAAAAAGAACCCAAGGGCGACTGGAAAGTCTATGATGCCAATGGCAAGTATATTGTTGGTCAAGACTATCACGGTTTTACTAAATCAGACGTATGGGATCGTGCTAAACAAAAACTAAGTCCCGGTAGTTCAATGACTGATTTCCAAAAATCACATCGTGTATTGCCAATGCAATCACAAACAGGCGATTGGGAAGTCTACAATAACAACACTGGCGAAACACTAGAAATCTTACGTGGCTACCCAACTAAGGGTGCGGCCGCAGATGCTGTCTACGACAAATATGTTACCCAGCAAGGTATTCCGTTTAATCTACGCCCAGCAGATCCAGAAACTCCAGAGAAGCCATTATCACAGCGTGAGAAGTTGGCCAAAAATATTAAATCTGCTCCAGCAGAAGAAATTAAAAACTGGAAAGTATACGATACTAAAACTGGCGAAGTACACTACGAACAAGAAGGTCGCAAGAGTAGTTTAGTACAGATAATGCGTAAGTTTGAACGTGATAATAAGTTGCCACAAGGTCAACTTGCTATCGAAGAAATTCCTTTAGACCCCGACAAGCAAAAACAAGATTGGGACGTTGTTTATACGCCAACAGGTCGTGTGATTGATAAAATTCAAAATGTTGATCGAGCTCGAGCACAAGAATTATTAGGACACGTGGCTAGATTACACGACTTTGAGAATGCCGACGATTTAGAAATTAGATCAAAAAATTCCAATGATGCCAACGATATCAAACGCAAATGGGATTTTATAAATCGCACCGACGGATCCGTACTGGGCGATGTTGAAAGTGCTGATACTGCACAGGCTGAAGCTATACGTCGAGAATGGGTACGTAGATCAGGACTTGCTGACGATGAAGTAGGCAAGCGTAGTGTCCCAACTGATGCCAGCGCAGAACGTGCTAGAAATCGTATCAATGGTGTACAGGATGTTGAACCTAATGTAGCACAAAACTTTAGTACTCCGCCTGAGGGATTCCTAACACAACGTCCTGCAACTGGCGACTACTATGAAGTCAAGTCGGGTGATAGAATCTACGGCTATGTATCAACCCAGGCTGCAACAGATACTACTAGAAGTATGCCAATTGAAGTCAAATCTTACATTAATCAATTAACCGGTCGCGATGATGCACAGTTGGTATATCGTTCAGGTGACCCTGTACAGGCACGTGCCGACAACGGAGTTCCGCTGTGGCAAGTATACGAGCGAGAAACAGGACACGTGGTACATACTTTTGCCGACCATGACCAAACCAGTGCCTGGGCAACAGCTCAGAATTGGTTACGTAGCATCGGTGCTGAAAATCCTAGCCTGTTTAGTTGTCGTCCTAAGATGGAGTCATAAAACAAAACCCGCACTAGGCGGGTTTTTTATTGATTTATAATTGTTTTTGTACTTGATTATGCTGGCTTGGTATATGTACCTTCGGTATAGGTAATAGTACGTGTTGCGTTTTTGGTTGCCAATGACGGTACATAAGAAAATATATCGTTAAAGTGGGTTTTTGAAAAATCGGTGTCATTGTTGTATTGATGTACCAATGTAATAGTATTTGTACCAACAATTAAGTCTGCCAATTTACCTTTATGATCGTAGGCAATATTTAAACTTTGTTCCATAACTGGAATATACGGATCGTTGTCTACAGGAAATGTGTATACCGTAGTACAATAAAAACTACTGCTAATTCCTGTTAAAGTATAATATTGAACATTACTTTTTGTTGCCTGTGCCTGACTATCCACTGAACCAATATTAGACAAATATGATAAAAATTCTGCGTCCATGGCAACGCCTTTGGCAGTATCAACCTGGCTGAGGGTATTAATATCACTATAGGTAGCAGTTTGTACAAGTTTTAAATTAGACTCTGTGTCTGGGTAGGTAATATCTACTACATAGGATCCATTATTTTTACTAGTACTGGTTATTGCCTGAGATGCTAGTAATGCCGGTAATCCTGTATTGTAGTAAAATTCTACTTCCGAATTTGGACGTGACCAATTTTTTGTTTCTACGATTGCCATTTGAAAATTCCTTGTTATAGTGTATTTATGCAGATTCTAAAACTGTTGTGAAATAACAACACCCGTTTGGTTGACCCAAAATGCCCAAAATAGTATAATCTTATTTATAGTGCTAAACAAGGAATTAAAATGGCATCAAATTATACCCTTCAGCTGTTAGAGCAAATTGACAGCAAATTAGACGAAGTTGAAGAACTTATTCAAAAACTTCCTTTGAATCCTGCTGTTCGCGAACAATTGGTCAATCGTGTTTACGATTTTTGGACAGAAATTGAAGAGACAGTTGATTTAGCTCCTACAGATTGGACTGCCTAATGGCTTATACAGTTTTTCGTCACGATCCTAAATGGGAACCCCGCAAGGGCTTAGAAGGGCCGTTCCATTATCCCAACGGGCAGGTGTTATACTATGACCCCAAGGCCGGCGAGTACTGGGATCCTACTACCGATTTCTACGTGTCAAATGATGATGTTGCAGAATTACAACAGAGTGTTTTTGACGCCATTGCTAAAGACCATCGCGATCCGTGGAAGTTTGTAACAGTCTGATTTTGGTTGACCCAAAATTGCCAAAATGCTATAATACTTGTATAGTAAATAAAAGGAGTTGGAAATGAGCAGAAAACATTTTATTACATTGGCTAAAGAAATCAGCTATATTAGCGATATCACAGCCCGTAAATTTGCCGCCCTAGCAGTTGCCAATGCCGCTGGTCAACATAATGAAAATTTTGATCGTGCTCGTTTTTACACCGCTTGTGGAGTTTAATATGGACTATGCTATGTTCACCGCAGAAGGTAATCGTTTGGTAGGTCGTGTAGTTGCAGAGGCTCGGGTACAGGGGTGGGATTGGCCTAAAACATACAGACACCTTGAGCTGTTATCAAAAGCCCATCCTAAGACCGCAGGGGAAGCCACAGATACCGCAGTCCGAGAGGTAGTATATACAACCTTGAACTTTGAAACTAGTTTTTACGGAGCATAATATGATTGACATTGTTGATATTCGTAGTGCTATTGTAACCGGTAAATTTACCAACGCTGAGTTGGACACGATTCAAACTGCCATCACCTTTGCTCGTGCTCAGCTGTCACAGCTGAATAAATCTACCTTCAGCCGAGGTGATACAGTAAAGTTTACCAGCAACCGAAATGGTCAAACGTATCAAGGTACCATTGAAAAGATTGCTATCAAGTATATCAATGTACGCACCGCAGTTGGTGTGTATCGAGTTCCGGCTAATATGTTGGTGGCGGCATAATGTCTACTAAATTAAAACCGCTAGATGTTGTTCGTACTAAATTTGGTACTTTTGCAGTAGTCGCAGAAGTTAACCGCGGTCGGGCCAGCCTAGCATTTGCTAAAAATACTAGTCAAAAAATTGCTTGGTACTCTCCTGATGAGCTTACATTAATTGGCAACGTAATTGATTTAATCAAGGAGACAGCATAATGGGATTCTTTAAAGACATTCACATTGAAATCCTAGAGTGGAAAGCTCGTGGAGAAACGATTGAAAATACTTACATCTATTTCAAAGATTATATCGAAATGGAAGATCTTGTAGATATTTTTGAAGATAATTATGATCAGGAAACGGTATGATTGTCATTGATATTGGGTTAGTGTTTATTGCTGTTGGTGTAGTTGGTTTGATTATTTCATATTTTATATGGAGGACGTTATGAAAATGTTTATTATAGGTACTGTATTTGGTTTGGTATTGGCTACCGTGGGTTTTTCGGGTATTGCCAAAATGCTAGACAACGGTGTAGATACCGTTAAGCATCAAAGTACCGAATTGGCCAAGTAATTTTGGTAAAAGAATTTCATATTTTAGGTTGACCGTTAATTCGAATTAATCTATAATATGAAATATGTTGGAGTGTGTCCAGCATAATTTTAACTGTAGTTTTTTAACTTAAAATGGAGTATAGTATGGATAAGCAATTCAAAGTTGGTGGTGTTTCTAAGACTAAAGGTCAATACAAGGTTCGTTTCGCTAACGATATGACCCGTGTTAAGATCTTGGCTAAGACTGATAGCGATATCAATCTTGTGGAGTTGCCAAAAGCAATGACTAAGCCAGAGTTGGTGACTTTCTTGAAGTCCACTGACTTGTATGCTAACGGTGAATACCGTGCCGCAATCGATGCCGCTGACGCTAAGTACAACGGTGTTGTAAGTGCTAAGGCTGGTAAGGTTAAGCCAAGCATTGAGGCTATCAAAGCTCGTGCTACTAAAGAAGCTGTAGCAGAGTAATTAGTAAAGCGTGGGGCTTCGGCCCCCGCTATTTGTTGTTGATATAGGTAAGTATTTGAGATGGAAACATAGGTATCGTTGATAGACGTATCAACTATGCGGGCCTAACTGGCGTGGAACAGGTCCTGATATAACTAACCAGACGCTATTGCCCGTTAGCCCGGACGCATAAATTGGTACTCAAATACTTTCCTATATAAATACTAAACTATGAAACAGAATAAAAACCCTGTATCATCATATTACTACTCCGAACGTGAGTGGGACAGATTAGGCTGTGGCCCTTTACCGGCCGAACGTGATCGAGAGCGTCAGCGTATTCAATCCCATCAAGAGGCTGTAGCAAGAGGTAATACTAAGATTGACGGAAAAGTAATTAAAGGATATAATTAAAATGGGTTGGATAGCTTTTTTAATAGTTGGTAGTCTTGTAATATACTGTCTAATCGAGTTGAAAGGCTGGATTGACAAAGATCAGCAATAAGAAAACTTTCTGAGTAGCTACAGTGGAACACCGAAATACTTGTCAATGTCGACCATGTACAAGGACCGGCCATGAAGAGAAGGGCTACCGTGGATTCAAGCGCCACAGAGAGTTTCCTTATTGTTGTAGGAAGCAAGCCGAAAGGCGTCTTGGACGGGGGTGCGAATCCCCCCACCTCCACCTAAACATATTGTTGATCTGGGATATGCGTATGCGTACACGAGACAAGATCCCACCCAATGGTGGGTACACAGGGGCAGATCCTGTACAGTATGTTTAGTTGGGGGTGACTAGTTTCGACAGGGCGACAAGTAATCAAGCAGACAACACGAGAGTTGACTGACGTAATCAGCAAAAATTTATAGATGCTAACGAAAGTTCATATCTATTAGCGGCGTAAGCCACTTTGGGTAATTATACCTCGAAACAGAAAATAGTAAGAACCCACTTCGGTGGGTTTCTTTTTGGCAAACGACGATAAATAAAAGTATGCCAGCACATAAAAAATACCACACAGAAGAAGAACGAAAAGAAGCGTATAAACTCAGATATAAGGAATGGGTATCCATTCCCGAGAACGCCAAAAAGAATTATATTGCTAATCAAAAAACGCAAGCTGAACGATTTAAACGGTGGCAACAAAATAATAAAGATAAAGTTAGATTAAAATCAGCTACAGAACGAGCAATAAGATTGCAACGCATTCCATCTTGGGCTGACAAAGAGGCTATTAAAGATTTCTATTTAAGTTGTCCCAAAGGATACCACGTTGATCATATTATTCCGTTACGTGGTAAAACAGTTAGTGGGCTACATATACTGGAAAATCTACAATATCTTCCTGCTAAGGAAAATATAGCAAAGGGCAATAAATTCTAATCTGTTGCCTAAAAACAACACCTTAAACCCCCTGAAAATGGGGGTTTTTGCTGGCCAAAATTTCGGTAGACCCGAAATGCCCAAAATGCTATAATATGTATATATTAAGTTAATAAGGAGCTAAAAATGAGTCAATTAAAAGAGTACACTTTGGAACTTTACAAAATCGATCGTCGTACTAAAGAAGGTCGTCGTTTGTATGCCAAGCAGGACTTTGCCCCATCCACTAAAGACTACATCGAAACAGTTGCTGAAGCCAAACGTGGTCTAGGTTTTGTGGTAGAAGTGTACGAAACCTTTGTTACTAAGAATAACCTTATGGGTGGTAAAGAGTTTACTGAGCGTTACGATACTCCGTATTACTGCTCACCTGCCAGCGAAAGTTACTGGTCAATGTAAGATTTTGGTAGACCCAAAATTCCCAAAATGCTATAATGTTACATACAGTTAAAAAAGGAGCCGAAATGACTGAAGTTAATAACATCATTCAAGTGAACACTATTGTGAACGAGGCTAAACAGGCCGCTCGCGAAGCCGCTGAACAGTTCTTCCAAGAAAAATTGGGCGGTGTTGATCAGTACAGTTGTGGTTTTGCTTGGGTAGACATCTACGGTGTCAAAGGCAACACTCGTTTGGGCAAGGCATTTAAGGCCGCCGGTATTCGCAAGTCTTATACTGGTAGCTACCAAATCTGGAATCCAGCAGGCCTTGGTGTACAAAATATTGACACTCTTGAAGCTGGCGCTGAGGCGGCCGCCAAGGTGTTTGAAAAGTATGGTTTCCGTGCTTATGCTGGTAGCCGTTTAGACTAATGAAGTTCTTCAAAGAAACAACCACAGATTGGGCAAGCCCTACGCCCAATCACATTTATCTACTAACCACAGATAAAAGCAAGATGTACGGTTACCTTAGGGAAGGCACTGAAGATGTTACTGTGTTTAAGAAGCCGTATACGTTTGATGCTCGTCGTAGAACTTTCCGTGAAGTTAAAGAGTTAGGTGAAGTAAGTTTAGATGAAGTAAAATCAGAAAAATGGGAATTCACGGGCAGTAAGGGCGATACTTACCTTGTAGAGAAAATAGATAATATGTTAAAATGTAGTTGCCCGGGATTTACATACCGCGGTGATTGTCGACACGTTAAGGAGATAGCATAATGGGTACTCGTTCAACTATTGCTGTAAAACACGGCGATCGTATTAAGGCAGTTTATTGTCATTGGGATGGTTATTTAGAGCACAACGGTGCTATCTTGCTTGAGCACTATAACAGCGCCAAGGCCAATAATCTAGTAGCCTTAGGTGACCTGTCAAGCCTGCGAGCCGAGATTGGTGAGAAACACGCCTTTAGCAAGTTCGAAAAAATCACAGGTATCGAGCATCGTGAACACAACGAAGATTGGTGTACCTTTTACGGTCGCGATCGTGGCGAGACTGGCACTGAGTTTCGTAGCTTTGGTAGCGAGGCAGATTGGATGGACTATTATGATGGCTCCGGTGCTGAGTACTATTATATTATGGACAACGGTGTGTGGTATGTAAGTGAGTACCGCAAACCTTTTAAACCCTTACACGAAGTACTCGCAGTGGAGAAACAATATGCCTAAAAACTCTGAGTTTCGTAGATGGGTACACGAATTATGGTTGCGTAACTGTGACGAACATAGCGAGTTTGGAGAGTTACGTTATACACAAGAACAGTATTTTCAAATGTACAAGTATTGGTTAAAACGAGAATTTCAATTTCAACGGAGTCAAAATGCCTAATTGGTGCGGTAATACATTAACAATTAGTCACGAAGATCCAGCAATGATTGTTCGTGCTAAAGAGGCTTTTGCCAACGGTGAGTTTCTTAACGAGTTTGTTCCTGTACCCGAGGACCTAAAAATTACCGCAGGCAAACTAGGCGACCCAGAGGCGCAAGCCGAACTGGAACTCAAAGAACAGGCTAACCTGGCTACCCACGGCTACAAGACTTGGTACGATTTTTGTGTAAACGAATGGGGTACCAAGTGGGACGTAGGCGATGGTTCGGGTATCCAAACCTGGGACGATCACGAACTCATTGTTTACTTTGACTCTGCTTGGTCACCACCTATTGCGGCCTACGAAAAATTGCTAGACTTAGGATTTACAGTCTACGCTACATACTACGAGTCCGGCTCGGCCTTTGCTGGCATTTGGGAAGATGGTATGGATGACTTCTACGATTTATCGGGTATGGATTCGGGCGATGTACAACAGCAGTTGCCACAGGAACTAGATGACGCATTTTGTATTTCAGAGTCAATGGCTGAGTGGGAAGCCGAAAACGAAGACGAAGTTACCACCTGGTATAAAGAAGGTGTAGAAGCCACAGGTCTTACTCCACACGAAATTAAGGAAAAGAAATAATGCTAAAGCCGTGGGAAGTTATTATTGAACTCGAAAGCGACAATAGTCGTTTGGCCAAAGAAGCAGTTGTTGGGCGAGAAGCCGAAGCTGGTAATGATGAATTTTTCCGTGGCTGCCGTGCCGCATTGGATTCCATGATTACCTATGGTATTAAGCAGGTAGAAGAAAAGTCGGGCGACGGCCGAGGTATTAGTCCAGACAGTTTTTGGAAAATAGCACAACAGTTGTCTGAGCGCACACTTACCGGAGATGCGGCTCGTGTGGCTATTAATCATCTACGTATGAACGCACGAGAAGATGAATGGAATAAGTGGTACAGACTTATCCTTATTAAAGACTTACGTTGTGGTGTAAGCGAAAAAACAATCAATAAAATGGTGGAGAAAACGAATGCTCAGTATGTCATTCCTGTCTTTAGTTGTCAGCTTGCTCATGACAGCGCAAATCATGAGAGTAAAGTACAAGGATCCAGACTCCTGGAAGTTAAACTCGATGGAGTACGGGTTATTACTATCGCTTACCCTAGCGGCCACGTTGATCAGTATAGTCGAAATGGTAAGGAACTGGTAAACTTTCCGCATATCAAAGAACAGTTTAGTCGTCACGCAAAGTACCTTCAAGAACCAATGGTATTTGATGGCGAAGTAATGTCAAGCAGTTTCCAAGACTTAATGAAACAGGTACACCGTAAAAGTGATGTACAATCCAATGATGCTGTGTTAAACTTATTTGACATTATTAGCCTACGTGAATTTAAGGCCGGTAAAGGTACAGTAACACAACGTGAACGCACTAACGCATTAAAGATATGGCACGATCCCTTAAAAGAGTTTATGCCTAACGTAACTGTAGTTGGCCAGGAATTAGTAGATCTTGATTCAAGTGTGGGTCAAGCTCGATTCAAAATGATTAATACTCAAGCGGTTGCCGGTGGCTACGAAGGCATTATGATCAAAGATCCCGATGCTGTTTATGAATGTAAACGTAGTGTGGCTTGGTTAAAGCTCAAACCGTTTATCGAAGTTAGTTTAACAGTAGTAGCATTAGAAGAAGGTACAGGAAAAAATGCAGGAAAACTTGGTGCTTTGGTTTGCGAAGGCAACGACGACGGTAAATTTATTCGGGTCAATGTTGGTAGTGGACTTACTGACTCCCTTCGTGAAGATATATGGCAAGATCAAATGGCTGTCGTGGGACAGGTGGTCGAGATTAGAGCAGATGCGGCGACTAGGAATCAAGATAGTGAGGACGTATTCTCCCTACGGTTCCCTCGCTTCTTACGCTTCCGTGGATTCGAAGCTGGTACCAAAATTTAGGAGAATGAACTTGACAGAAAACGATATTAAAAATATAATGTATGGTGCTATTAGAGAACTTACACGTTCTACCAAATATTACTATTCAGGTTATCACAGTCACTTTACCGAAGATGGTAAAAGGTTAATAACAGAAATGATGGACCTGTATGCTGAAAAGATAGACAAGGCCATTAAGGCCGAAGATGAGCAACGTAGCAAAGATATGGTATTTAATCAACTCAAAGGAGAAGGCAAATGACTTGCAGAGGATATGACGTTAAAGCAGTTAAAGTAGGTAAACCAGTTAAAACATTAGCGGCCACAATTTTGGATAATCATCAGCGTCGTGCTTTTATTAAAAGCTATGCTCGTGTAGAGGAATCTAACTCACGTATGCGTTCAAGTCGCAGTCGCGGGGACAAAGAATGACGTTTGGTATACGCTATACCGAACCAGCAGAAGGTCTGGACTTAGATGTTCGCAATCGTGAACTCCGACATTTACTTGGTGAACACGATTGCGAAGTTACATTTACCAAAGTAGATGGAACAGTTCGCACTATGCCTTGTACCTTGCGTACCGAGGCTATGCCAGCTCGTGTGGTCACAGAGGAATTTCAAACTACACGGTTATATAAACCAGAAACTTTAAGTGTGTGGTGTTTGGATAAATCCGAGTGGCGCAGTTTTAGAGTCGCTAATGTAACAGAAATAAAGGTTATCAGTGGAACGTGATCTAGTAGAAGATATTTGGCAGGATACTGAAGTTTTGAATAAAATCAAGACTCGCAAGGACTATGCCCAAAACGTATATGCCGCTATGTGTAATATGCGGTGGCAACCTCTTGATGTATTGCCTATTCTTAAAGACGAATACTGGTCTGCTAGTTGGCGTAGCGCCGGAGGTATTGTAGCAAACTTTCGGCGTACAGTAGCTAGCGAAGACTATATGGATTGGTATTGTTCGGGCATGGGCGGTATTGCGGCATTGCCAGAAGATATAGGCAATGAAGATGCATTAGAAGAAGCAATGGCCAGAAGGAAATATGTCAGTGAAGGTGATGTTACTGATGAAATACGCGAGGACTTCCTACGTCTAGGGTGGGCTCCAAGTGAATGGCCCGAAGACAACTAATGGGGCAAATATTTAAACTGGCTGAACAGTATCTGGATCAAATTGATCCCGGGGAGTTTGTGGAAATTGGTACCAGCCGCGGCGGGGACGATGGCAGTACCAGTACCTTTGCTAAATGGGCAGTTGAACGCAACACTCGATTAATTACGGTCGATGTAGATCCTGTAAACTGTGAATATGTACAGGCCTTGAACTTACCCGGAGTAGAAATAGTCAATAGCACAGGCGAAGATTATCTATACCACAGAGTCTACAGTCTGCGCCCAATTAGTTTTTTATATTTGGATAATTTTGATTGGGACTGGCACCCGGATCGTTACGTAGATTTTATTGCCGAGCAAAAGGTACGTTATCAGGCCTTGGGGTTAGAAATGACTAATGTAAACAGCCAACGTGCTCATTTAGAACAAATGACGTCGGCTATACATCATATGGCCAAGCGATCCTTGGTAGTCTGTGATGATACTTGGTTTAATCGTTTTTGGGGACACTACAGCGGAAAGTCTGGTGCTGTAGTGCCTTATTTGTTAGCTCACGGATATCAGGTTCTCTATACTGAAGAACAGCCAGTATACGGAACTATACTAGGACGTGGTATTACAGATAATCTTTAGCGCGATTAGTGGTTTTATTAACTGTTGGTGCTGTTGTAGTAGTTTTTGGTTTTACTGCTACCTGTTGAGTAGTCGGTGAATTAGAACTAGTATAGTCGGCTTTGCCAATTACTGCTCCAACTCCTGCGGGACCAGCGGCACCAGTTAATACTGGTGTTCCAATTTTAGTAGCTGGGGTAGGGTTAACTACTTTGGTAGCTGGTGCGGCGTTGACAGTAGTAGGAGTGCTGGCTACTTTAACTTTTTGAACTGTTTTTGGTGGTACTGGCATAGTTTCTTCTTTCTTTTATTAACTTCCGCCACTACCATAGTCCCAGGTCCAATTTTGGCTTGGTGTTTTAAAGTGTGGTACTACTCCTAGCGGTGTAGGAATAGGTGTATAAACAGCGTGGCCAATGGCCGGAACGTGTGTGTTATAGGGATCCGGATTGTGACGTGCTTGTGCTGTTTCTGGTACGTTGGTAGTCATAATACTATTTATTTTTGTTTTGGTTAAATTAGTTGTTGCTTTATATACTAAAAGTTTGCTATACTAACGTCAGCTTAACAAATTAAGCACTTAATTAAGGAGAAACCTAAATGACTATTTCTGTCAAAATCAAAAACTTCGACCTGAAGACTAAACAAGGTAAATTGTTCAACGCATTAGTGCGTGAAGGTGAAACTTTGAGCGCCGCTCAAATTTCTAAGCGTTTTGGTATTAAGAACCCAACTGCTACTATCAGCGATATCCGTGCTCGTGGTTATGCTATCTATGGCAACCAACGTACTGCTGGCAACGGTGTTAAAGTAACTGAGTATCGTCATGGTGAAGCTAGCCGTAAGATGGTTGCTATCGCTTACAAAGCAATGGCCGCTGGCTTAGTTTCTGCAGAGTAATCTGTAACAAAACTGTCAAAAAGGGCGCCTAGTGCGCCTTTTTTGTTGGCCGGCATTAAATATATTAATGCCACGCAGAGTTTTTAACTTAGAACGCGATGTAAGGGGTACGGATTGGCTAGTTACCAAAATCCGAAAGCATGAAATCTATGCTCAAAATTTCTATGCGGCACTATGTAATAACAGTTATGCTCCACAAGATGTTTGGGGTATACTTAAAAATATTACCTGGGATTGTAGTTGGCGATATGCGGCCAACCTAATTTCAGACATACGAGAAGATGAAAGTTATATCGACTGGTACTGTTCTGGTACTGGTTTCAAAGGAACCGATTTCACCGGCTTTGTAGAAGAAAGCTACATCACCGAAGAAATCGAATTGGACATAAATACCATCGGTTGGCTAGTTACTCAAAAAAAATTTGTTGACCTATAACAGTCAAAATGCTATAATTGTAGTTCAATTAAGGAAATACCATGAAAATTTACATCGGTAAATACCGCGATCACTGGCTAAGCCCATACACTATCCTAAAAACAGTTTGTTTCTGGGAAAAAGATGAAGACGTATTCTACGATCACGAGGATACTGGCAAGGGCCCATATGTCAAATGGGTCAACCGTTTAAATCCTGTTTGCCAGGCCCTACACAAGTTTTTAGACTTTGTACACCCAGAAATTCGTTATGTTAAAATTGACTACTGGGACACTTGGTCAATGGATCATACACTGGGACAAATGGCATTGCCTATGTTGAAACAGTTAAAGGCAACCAAGCACGGAGCACCACACGTAGACGACAAGGATGTTCCTAAGGAGTTGCGTAGTACTAGCGCACCGCCTAAAGCAAATGAGTGGGACACAGACGACAATTGGTTTAAGCGTTGGGATTGGGTATTAGACGAAATGATCTTTGCCTTTGAACACAAACTCAACGAAGACTGGCAAGAAGCATATCGCACTGGCGTTGCTGACCTTAAAAGTGTTGCCTGTGAATGGGACGAGAACGGAAAAGCCACTATGTTCCAAATGGTGGATGGCCCAAATCATACTCGAAAGTATGACTGGAAGGGCATCGAAAAGGTACAAAAACGTATCCAAAACGGCTTTTGTCTATTTGGAAAATATTATCAAAACCTTTGGGACTAATATGCGTATCAATTTAATGTCAGACTTACATCTTGAATTTGCGGACCTTACATTACCTGGCGGTGATGTATTAATCTTGTCTGGTGACTTATGCGAAGCTAAGAATATCAAAAGAGAACTCTATAATAGAGATATGGTTTTACTTGAACACGAACAGAAAGATCGTAGACCCGATCGCTGGTTCCGCTTCTTGGAAGAAGAGTGTGGCAAGTACCGAGAGGTCGTTTATGTAATGGGCAACCACGAACACTATGGTTTCCAGTTTCAAAAGACTTTCGCGCATATTGCTGGTCAATTGCCCGACAATGTACATTTACTGGAAAACGCCACGCACACTATCGAAGATGTAGTCTTTGTTGGTGCTACATTATGGACTGATATGAACAAAGGTGATGACCTTACCTTGTACCATATGAAGTCTATGATGAACGACTATCGCCAGGTTACTATGTTTAACGAGGCCAAGTCGGTGTACCATCGGCTGACTCCAGAACGTACAATGGAAGAACATTATAAGTCACGCAATTACATTCGTGAAACAGTAGAGGCCAACCCTACAGGTAAGTTTGTGGTAGTAACACATCACGCACCTAGCAAGGCCAGTACTAAACCACGATACATTGATGATACAATGATGAATGGTGCTTACAGCTCAGATCTAAGTGATTTGATTCTAGATAATCCACAGATCAAAGTGTGGACACACGGACATACCCACGATATGTTTGATTATATGGTTGGCTCAACTCGTGTTCTCTGTAACCCACGTGGCTACAAGTACTACGAAGAACGTGCCGAAGAGTTTGATCCAGGATTTGGGTTTGATGTCTAATTTTTTGACAGATTCCTACGAAAGCAAGAGCCAATGGTTTCACGACCTTAGGCTTCTTGCCCAGCAGGATCTAAGTCAGGCGCATATAAGGCATCATAGATTGTCTGCTGATAATGCTCTTAAATTTGCGGGTATGGACGGAAATGCGATTGGTACTCATAGTAGTGTCAAGCCCAATGACAATATTACTACCGGGTTCGATGATAATTTAATTTCCGGAACAAAGCATTGGGTTAGTGATTCAATTGACGCAGAGTACGGAATGTTTTATATTAAACCCGGAATAGCTGTGATTGTGCCAGATTTAAAACATAGTAGCATTGTGGTTACTCCAGTGCCCACAGTAGGTATGGAAAATACCTTTACAGCACACCTTACATTTAATAATACTCCAGCGTTAAAATTATTCAATAAAAACGAAGGCCGGGCGGTACAAATTTTTTATATACAGGATTATGCGTTTATTACTAACCTATTGGGTTTATCCGAAGGGTTATTTAATGACATAGATCAGTACACAAAAAATGCCAATATCTCTTGCGATCATGAAAAACGTAAAGTAAAATTAAACATTGACGTATTAGGAATGATGTGGAAAGATCATCTGCCCAGCATCGAAACTGCTACAAGAAATAATCAAATTCAGGCGGAAATTGACACAATTTATTCTTTTGCCAAACAAACACTTTTATCTGTAATACATCTGGTTACAGAATTCACTGGTAGTGGTATATATCAAACTGGTACACCGGAAAACCAAAGACTAAAAGATGCGCTGATATATTCTAGTCATTGGTTTAATATGTACACTACCTTGTTACCAACAATGCGCTAGAGGCTAAATGGTATAGCAAGAGCTTCTAAAACTCGAGACAGCAGGTTCGATTCCTGTCTAGCGCACCATTTTATTATATAAATACTTTTTTAAGGAGATGTCAAAATGACAAAATAGATTGAATATCAATGTAAGGATGTAGTGTTTCATTTCAATAAGAAACACCTAGAAGACGAGACCGTGCCAATGTGGGTCGTTAAAGCACATGGTGTCACATTTTACGTAGACCACGTAACTGCGGAAATTCCGTGGACAACAAAAGAAACTCCCAATAACCCTAGTACTAAAGGTTCGCTAAAGTTCAAGCGATGTCGGTTATCTATTGACGATGATAACTGTGCAACCATCTCTAAACTTGGCCTACTAGATCGATCATTACCAACGCCTAAGCGTGTGTACACTCGTATCTTAACTGGCAATAGAGGAACGTTTCACCGGGCTTTACTTGCTGGCGAGTTTAAGCATAGCAAGATCAAAGAAGTCTACGGTGGCTGTGGTAGCAGTTTTATCATATGCGACTTGTTAGATGATGCTGAAGCTAGTTTTGCTGTATTAAAGTATCAGCAGAATTTTAGGATTCTAGCACCAAATGAGGGCTACTATAAAGACTATGATTCTAATAGTGTAATTGAAGAACGTTATGATGACGAAGACCTAGATTACGAATTAGACTAATTTTACCAAAGGTGTAGACAAAACCATTCTGTGCGTATATAATTGGTATTAATAGAGCATAAGTAAAAGTATATGATTGCTCTAATAAAGTAGTCTAACTAAATGCTCTAAAGGATAAGCGATGGCTGGTATTTTTCAATGTTTGAACTGTGGTAGAGATAACCCTGTAAAAGGCGCAAATTATACAAACAAGTATTGTAACAACTTGTGTCAGCAACAGCACCGTCGTACTCTATTAGCAGAAAAACGTATTGAGGAATGGCAATCGGGTTGTGGATTGTATGTATGGAAAGAAGTTCCAGAATATATCCGAGACTTTCTTATCCGAGAGCGTGGACACAAGTGCGAGACGTGTGGCATTACAGAATGGCTAGGCAATCCTGCTCCGCTGACTGTAACACAACAGGACCGTGATCCTTATAACAACGCAGAGTCTAACTTAGAAGTAATTTGCTATAACTGCAAGTCGCAAAAATAATTTCATATTAACTTAAGGAGATGTAAAATGAAAACAATCGGTGATAAATTAGAACACTTTGTAGTAACAGGTGTTAAGCCAGGTCAACCAGAAGATGCTTTTTTCAATATTGATGAAAACAGTTTTGAAGGTAAATGGAAAGTAATCGTATTCTATCCCAAGGACTTTACATTTGTATGTCCTACAGAAATTGTAGCATACGATAAACTGAACCAAGACTTTGAAGATCGTGATGCAGTATTGCTAACAGGTTCAACAGACAATGAGTTCTGCAAACTAGCATGGCAAAACGCACACGCAGATTTGAAGAAAATCACACACAACCAGTTTGCCGATACACAGCGTGGTGAGTTGAGTTTAGCAGAACAGTTGGGCGTATTCTATGCTCCAGCAGGTGCGGCATTACGTGCTACATTCATTGTAGACCCAAGCAACACAATCCAACACGTTACTGTAAACAACTTAGATGTGGGTCGTAGTCCAGAAGAAACTCTACGTATTTTAGATGCTCTTCAAACTGGCGAGCTGTGTGCTTGTAATCGTACCGTAGGCGGAGAAACACTATAATGAGTTTCATTGAGCAAGTCAAAGGTGCCTTGCCCGATTACGCAAAGGATGCCAAGTTAAATCTTGATGCAGTACTCCTACGTAGTACCCTAGACGCAGATGTTGCTATGGGCTGTGCTGTAGCCGCATTGGCCGCAACAGGTAACGGCAAGTTAGTTAGTTTAATCTTAGCCGATGCGCCAGCATTAGCAGAACCTGCGATGACAGCCGCAAGCATTATGGCCCAAAACAACGTCTGGTACCCCTACGTTGAAATGGCCAATGACCCAAGCCTATCCGGCTTACCGGCTGGCTTACGTATGAACGCAATCGCAAGTCACGGTGGAACTACCAAGTCAAACTTTGAAGCATTTAGTCTTGCCGCAAGTATTGTGGGCAAGTGCCACTTCTGCGTTAAGGCACACTACGAAACTCTAAAGAAAGAAGGCTATACAGTAGAAAATCTACGTGATATTGGCCGAATTGCCGCAGTAATGAATAGTGTAGCTAAGGTACTAAACAGCTAATTATAGTAGCCGTTAATGAAAGGATCTTTCAGGGTCCTTTCATTTTATCCGGGCTAAATAAATTTGTAGTTCAAACAATTTGACATATATATTAAATGTATGTTAATATCAACCTTAATAGTCTAACTATTATATCTTAAATTAAAAAGGAAATTAAACAATGAAGAAGTTATTATTGGCTCTTGGCTTAACCTTGTCTCTGGGTTTCGCGCAAGCTCAATCAAACGTAACAGTCTACGGTATTATGGACATTGGTGTTCTTAATGCTGGTAACGTAGGCGCAAACAACGGCAACACGACCCAAGTCTTGTCCAGCCCAATGGATACTAGTCGTATCGGTTTTATGGGACGTGAAGATTTAGGTGGTGGTACATACTCTGGTTTCAAATTAGAAGGCCAGATCAATCCAGGTGATGGTACTCAAGGTATCAGCAGTTCAACTGGTGCGGCTAACGGCCTATTCAGTCGTGGTGCTAACGTATTCTTAGGCAACAACGAATTTGGTCGTGTTACATTAGGTCGTCAAGACAACCTGGCGTTTGAAGCATTCAACTACGGTGACGTTAATGGCGGCAAGAACTTTGGTGGTTCACTAATTTTCTGGAACGATGGTTCTAGCTTTGGTGGCGCCAGTGGTGCTCGTACTGGTATTGGTACAATGACTGGTACTACATTCCTGAGCAACGCTATCCGTTATGACTCACCAACTTATGCTGGTTTCCGTGCTAGTGGTTTAGTTGTTGCTGGTGGCGCAACTGATAGTAGCGCACTAGGTAATACAAGTGCTAGCCAACGTGCTATCGGCGCAGTTACTTACAACAATGGTCCTTGGGCCGCCGCAGTAGCATATATGAATGCCAATGATTCAACGGCTAACTCAAACGCACAGGTAACTACAGTTGGTGGTAACTATACATTCAACGGTGGTCATAAAATTGCCGCAGGTTGGACAAAGTTCAATAACCCAAATAGCACAGCCGCTAACACAAACTTTAACCTGTATGAAGTAAGTGGCCTGTATCAGTTTACACCACGTATTTCTAGTCGTGTAGGTTACTATGAATTGCATGACGTACAAAACAGCGCCAATGGTGCTAAGATGTGGTCGTTGGTTGGTCAATACGACTTCAGCAAGCGTACAGCAGTTTATGTTGGTGTAGCTAGTATGATCAATGATGGTACAAGTGGCTTCGCCCCTTATGGTGGAGGTTCAGCTAACCTGAACTCAATGTATGCATCAAGTGGTTCATTCCCAAACATTATGCAGACAGCTGGCAATGTACAGACTGGTTTAGTAACTGGTTTAACTGTTAAGTTCTAATAGTTGACTTTCTAAACAAAAACCCTTATACTACGGTATAGGGGTTTTTTTATGGCATACTTTCCACCAAACAAACAAACATACGCAAATGTAACTATCGCAAATGGTAGTTACACTATTGGTAACCTTACAGGTGCTAGTGGTGCAAGTCTTACCTACAGTACCAGTAGCGGTGGAGTCCCACTTTGGACAAACGCTACCACGGCCATTGCTTACTATCCAAAACAACCAAAAGTCAAGATATCCGAAGACGATATCGAAATCGATGGCCTAAGTCTCAAGGCAACCTTGCGGACCATGCACGAACGTCTTGCTATTATGGTTCCTAATCCCGAACTTGAACGGGAATTCGAAGAACTCCGTGCCTGCGGTGACGAATATCGTAGACTCGAACGAGAGTTTACTGAACAACTTCGAGTATGGAATACTCTCAAAACAACTGACAAGTAAATGCCAATATGTTATAATAACATATGAACTCTATTACCTTAGATTGTAAGAATAAAAATATGGACGAAATTATACCTTGGCTTTATGCTAATGTTAAGGATTTCGATTATCGTAGTCAGTTTCCTAGCTATCGTTGGGTATTTACTTTTAATACTCCCGAAGATATGACGCTATTTCAATTGAGGTGGCAATGACCGTAACTATTAGAGTACCGTGGGACACAAAGAAAAGCACTGACGCAGAATGGAATGAACTGCTTGCCTGGACTGTAGAAACTTACGGCCTGCCCGGTGAGAAGGTTAGTTTTCATCCCACACACGATTGGATGGACTTTACATTTGATGACGAACAAGATGCACTTATGTTTCAGTTAAAGACTGGCGGACACAGGCGCACTAAACAAGAATACACAGTAGAATTTATAAACGGAATAATTAACGGATGACTGTTAAAGTGTGTTTACATTCGTTTAGGATGGGCGACGTTGAAGATCCTTATCTTTATGCGGGGTTTCCTATCTACGAGTGGCAACAAACAGAACACGGTCGTTGGGTAATGGAACACGCTATAGAACCGCCGACATTTTATTGTAATGCCGACCCTGAATCATATGGGTTCCGTGTAACTATTGTGGGCAAATTAACAGAAAAAGATTGTACTTATTTTAATTTGAAATGGGGATGAATGTCAAGTAGTAATCCCTATCAGTATCGTATAACCAAAGAGCGATACGAAGAGTTTCTCAAGCACCTGGTATGGACACGTCTTCAGGCTCCTGACTACCGTTTTGGTCAGGCATTCCTTAACTACTTTCCTGAAATTAGTAAGATTATGCGTGAAGATGGAGACCTAGGAACTCAAAGCGAGTATGTATTGTACAACGAAGAATGGGAACCAACAGCACGTATGCGGTGTGAAAGCTGGGTAGAACCATGACTGTGGCATACAAGGTGGCAAGCGGTTTTTCTGGCAAGCGCAGAAGTGCCAATGCTAGATTTGCAGAGCAGGAAACAAAAAATCCGTGGGAGCCATATCGTCTTAAAATATTCCCTAGGCTTATCAACGAACGTTGGTATGTGCCAGGAGATGTAGTGTATCGTCGATTTGTATTCAGTCCCGGCGGAGGACACTGGGTCTACGGCGACGATTTTGATTTTATAAGAGGAACTGGATGATCAATTACTACTACGAAATTGCAGACGATGTAACAGTATTTGGGCACAAGCAAAAGTACCTGGCGCAGTTTGATGTACATCCTGGACTGGGTCAGCGCGGACTCAATTGGCATTTTCACGACGAAGCGGTAAAGCACAGCAATCGTGTGTGGCTAGAAAACGCCAATGGTATCAGTCTAGTCAAAGGGCCCATGGGCGAATTAGTACAAGAACGTGTGGATGAGTATGAGTTGGTCTGGCTTAAACTAATTTGTAAAGACATAGAAACGCTGTGAAAAAGACTTACAAACGAATAACACCAACTCTTGAACAGGTTACTGTAGAACACAATGGGCAAGAACTTACATTCCTTAATGGAGTAATACAGGTGCGTACAGGTGGCAAATTTATTCCTGCTAAAGGCCCAATAGACGGTGAGCTTATGTTGATCATCGAGGACTATGTACATTGGACACAAAATCAACAGGCAATAGAACAGTGGATGGGTCAGTATCCGGGTATTAGACAGGAAGGTATGGTATTACACTTTGAGCACGACGAGGATCGTACTATGTTTTTGTTAAGGTGGGGATAGTGTACGTAAACAATTATAGTATTCCGGTTCCGCCCAAAGAAATTCTAGATAAGTGTCATCAGGTCCTAATTACTGATCCTGCGTTTCGCCTTTGGCAAATGAAGCGTTGGTGTCGTGAACAAGATCTAAGTTTAGTATATTCTGAACTGGTTGGTACTGAAGATGTTAGTGGTTGCCCATATGATGAAATAGCGGCGTTTTATTTTATTGATGAAAAAGATGCTACTGCGTTTACCTTAAAATTCAAATGATACACGTTCCGTCAGATCGACTATGGCCACCACCCGAACATTGGTTCGAGGCTATAGTTCTCTGGCGTGATATCATGGAAGGCCCAAAGTATCCTATTAGAGATATGCTTAAATGGTTAGAAATAACCCCCGGTGGGAATTATCACATACACGGCTACGAAAGTACCGAAGGCTTCAGCTTTAGATTTGAAGACGCCCGTGATCTTGTACATTTTAAACTACGCTGGTTATGATTAACTGGATTGCGTTAGTTGCTAAATTAATATCTATGCTGATGTCTTGGATGGACGCCAGCAACCTACGGAATCGGGTGTACAAGTTAGAAGAACAAAACGAACTTATGCGGATTGGCTTAGAAGACATACAGCGTATGGACCCAGAAGGGCGGATAGGATGGTATGCTAAAACCGTGCTAGATAACGTGGATAACCGCGATTGACCATTTAATCCCAAAATGTTATAATGTAAGTGTAGTAAATTATTAACGATAACTCCGGAAAAGGAAAAATAGTATGAATATTCGATTAAAAGCAGGTTTAGAAATAGTAGGTTTTGTAGCATCAGCATTATTCCTTGGTGCCGTAATGCGCCTGGTATTAGATTATCTTAGCGGCATTTATGGTAGCGACCAAGTTGTACAAGGTATCTGTACTGTAATTGCTGTAGGTTTTATGGCACTATTGCTTAAAACAATGTATGATATTCGTGTAGCCCAATTGGCCTATGAACGTAAACTTACAGAAATGACTAATAAATAAAATTATGTTTGAAGATACAACAATATTTTTATTATGGGTAGGAGCCACCTGGGCTCTTGCCAATTTAATGCTTGGTCTAATAGACGGGCTTTCTAATACTACCCACGAGTTGGAAATCAAACTAAAAAAACGTCTCGACGAGATCATACACCGGGTCAAGGTAGAAAAAGACCGCGACACATATTACTGGTATGATCTTGACGATCACGAATTTTTAGCACAAGGCACTACAGACGAAGAAATCGTCAATCATTTAAAATCCCGTTTTCCTGATCATTTATTTTTTCTTCCCACCAATCACGTTGTTAGTGCCAAAACTGACTGGCAACCTAAGATTGTTAAAATCGACGTACACCAATGACAATGCATCTTGAAGGCCCGTGGCTCAGCACCACCGGTAAAAAACGCGGCAAGCAAAAGTGGGCTAGTGCTGAAGCCAAACGCAAGTACGAGCTACAGCAAGAAAGCTGGCAAAAATTACTTAACGCCCACGGTATTACAAAAAATACTCCCAAGGTCAAGGCTAAGAATACGGTAGGCAATCTAGCAGATTCCTACCGGTTTACAGTACCACCCGGTAGAGAAATGCCCAAGATTAATTCAAAAGATACCGGATGGGTGCCTTGTACTAAAGGCGCAGACAAAGTCTACACCGGCACCAAAGTCAAAGGTATTGGCACTATGCATAAATCAAATGCTGTACCAATTTTTAGCGACGAAGAAGCGGTAGACATTTCCAAGATGCGTCGATAAATAATATACCTACTTTAAGGAGAATAGAAAGCAAGTGAGTAAAGAAGACCTAATGAGATTTTCGGGCAAAGTTGACGAAGTCTTACCAAACGCTATGTTTAGAGTTATACTAGACAATGAGCAACAAACTAAAATCACAGCCACGCTCGGTGGCAAACTAAGACAGCATAATATACGCATATTACTAGGCGACAATGTAGAAGTTGAAATGTCACCCTATGACTTAACCAAAGGCCGTGTAGTGTACCGTACTAAATAGTAGTATGGACATACGTGATACCTTAGACCTATTAGAATCCAAAAACAAAACTGAACTAAAGCAAATACGTTTGCCTTATGGTAAGAATGGTCTTAGCCCCGTTATGAGTTCAGCATTGATTGATTTACACTATGGTAAATTATACAAAGGCTACGTTGATCGTTATAACTCGGGCGAAGGCGACGATCGCTTCAATAAAGCAGGTGCTTACTTACACAGCATATTCTTTAGCCAATTTAAACGTCCCGGAGTGAGCAGACCCCATGGCCCTATTTTGGATATTATTAATAGACATCACACTAATTTTGTTGATTTCAAAAAACACTTCAAAGAAGAAGCGATGAAAGTACAAGGCTCGGGGTGGATTTACCTGAGCAAAAGCGGAGTTATTAAAACTATCCGCAATCACGCAGAGCGCACAGATATAGCACTATTAGTTGATATGTGGGAACACGCCTGGCAAGAACAGTATGGTTCTAACAAGGCCAAGTACCTAGAAAACATTTGGCGTATCATTGACTGGGACGCCGTTAACCGTAGATTATGATTACAATAACCGAAACAGCAGTAGACAAAATTCGAGACATATTAGCCGAAGAAAACAACCCCAATCTTAAACTACGTGTTTTTGTACAAGGTGGCGGTTGTAGTGGTATGCAGTACGGCTTTACCTTAGATGAAGCAATCAATGAAGATGACTGGGATTTAGAAATCAATGGCGTAAAAATTCTAGTAGATTCAATGTCGGGTGGCTATTTACAAGGTGCTGAAGTAGACTATAAAGAAGATACATACGGAAGTCAATTTACTATCAAAAACCCTAACGCAGTAACAACCTGCGGGTGCGGATCAAGTTTTAGCCCGAGCTAGTGCTTTAGCTTCAGGCGATAAATAAGCTATATACTAGGATTTTACTATATGGCTTATTGGACCAGTTCTATTACCAACGTTTTTACCGGATATCAACCAGATGACGGCACCGGCGACAGCATTCGTGATGCCTTTAATGCTGTTGATCAAAATTTTCAAAATATCAATGGTTATTTAAGTGCTGGCGTTACTAGTGGCACTATCAACTTTGGTAGTATGCAGGCCAACAATGCTGTAATTGGTACACTAACTGCTACCAATAGCATATTAGGCAATATTGGCACTTTTGGCGGAAACGTTAGTACATCTGGTGGATTAATTGGATCCACTCTAAACATTGGCAATAACTCAGTTTTAAATACTGCGGTAGTGGCCGGTAACCTTGATGTTTATGGTTACACTATTATTCACAATAACCTAATACCAAGTGCTAACTTGGTCTATAATTTAGGTAGCCCAAACGCTTATTTTGCTAACATTTATACACAGGGTCTAGTACAGGTTAATACCGTACAGGCCAGTTCTGACGCAGGTCTATTCCAACTACACGCAAACCTATTGCCCGGCGACACCAAAGACGTTGGTGTGTTTGGTAAATTTAGTACCGGTCCTACTTCCAATGCTTATGCGTTTTTTGGTACACAAGATACAACACAAAATTTTGTTTATAAAATTACCAACACTAATGCCACAGCTGGTAACTCGGTTGTCTATGATGGTGTCTACGGTAACGCACAATTAGGTAGTTTATTCTTAAGCAATACAGTCACATCTAGTAACACACTGGTAGTTGCTGGCAACGCCGCGGTTCGTGGAACTTTATATGCTAACATTGTTGGCACAGTTGCCAACGTAACAACAATGACAGTAAGCCAAAGCATTGCCGGAAACCTAAATGTTGATGGTAATATTTTCTCTAATGGTGCTCAGGTCATTACCACAGCTACTCAAGGGTTTGGTGTAATTTATAATGGTGTCAATTCAGTATTCACTGGTATCACACTATTCCCAAGTACTACACCTGCTACATCATTGTCTACTGGTGCTGTACAGATTCTTGGCGGGGTTGGTGTTCAAGGTAACGTATGGGCCGGTGGATTCTATGGTCCATTAAATGGTGTTATACAAACTGCTAGCCAACCAAACATCACCAGCCTTGGTACAATTACTAGCCTAGTTGCTAACAGCGCACAGGTTAATAGTCTTGGTGTTACTAGTTTAACAGCCACTGGCGGTACAGTATCATTTCAAACATTTACAGCGTCCGGCAACGTGTCGGCTGCCAACGTAGCTGCCACACAGTTTAATGGTAGCCTAGCAGGTCTAGTGGTTACACCAGCACAACCTAATATTACCAGTGTCGGTACATTAAGTAGCCTGGCAGTAGCCGGTGGTATTACCGGTAACATTACTAGCACCACAGCCGCTGTTGGCAATCTAACAGCTACAACAGTTAACACTAACAGTTATACATTTGCCAATGGCACTCCGGTAACGTTTACAAGTCTTGCCAATACCACAGAAATATCTGCTAATGCTACAAGCGGATTTAATGTTGGTTTAAATTTAGTTGCCACAGGAGTTGCAGCCGGTAGTTATGGTAGCGGCACAGTAGTTCCTAGTTTTGTCGCAGACAGCAAAGGTCGTTTAACTCTAGCATCTAACAACGCAATTCCGCCGATTACTTTTACTGGTTCCGGTAACACTTCTGCCACAGCCAATGTGGGTCAAACAATAACCTTCACATCAACCAATGGTGTTGGTGCTCAGTTGGGCGTTGGAACAATTAATATTAGTACCGCACAGGATGTTAGACCAACTGCTACTCCAACATTTAACAGCATAAATCTAACAACAAACTTAGCCGCGGCATTTGGTAGCTTTACATCAAACGTATCTACAGGTACAGCATACATTGGTAACGTAGTTGCTGGGTCTGTTTACTCGCCTACCATTGGTAACGTTGGTACAACTTTAACAGGTACGTTGGCCACTGCTAGCCAAACAAATATTACTGCCCTCGGTACATTGTCAGCATTAACTGTAAGTGGCGCAACTAACCTGGCCGCTACTACTATTGGTGGTAACCTGGCAATTACAGGTCCTGGTACTTACATCAGCAATAATTTATATATTGCTGGTACATTGTATGTAAACGGCAATACTACAACAGTTAACTCCACATCAATCACCACAAACGATTTACAATTAGTGTTGGCACAAAATGCCGGTTCAACTGCGGCAGCCAATGGTAGCGGTCTAGTTACTCCATATGCTACATTTACCTATGGAGCACTAAACGGTGGGTGGAACAGTAACGTAGCAATATATTCTACTGCTTTGTATGATACTGGCAGTCGTGTGATAACTTCATTAACCAGCTCGGGTGCCGGTAATTTAGTTATTAGTGGTAGTGCTCCAAGTCTAACAATTAGTTTACCAACGGTTGGCAACGGTCCAGCTACAGTAGGTAACATTGTAAGTATTCCTGTTATCAGCACCGACAGTTATGGACGTGTAACTTCTTTAACCAGACAGTTTATTCAAAACATATCTAACGTAGGTACACCACAATTCGCAAGTTTAGGTGTTGGTACTGCCGCAAGCGGAACCACTGGAGATATACAGGCAGCCACAGCAACCTTTAGCGGTAGCATATCATCGGCAAACTTTACCACTCTTGGCACTTCAACGGTCAGTAACCAAATTGTTACAGTAGGTAGTCAAATTAATAGTTTAGGTGTTGGTGTTGCTGCCAGTGGTACTGCTGGTGAAATACGTGCTACCAACAACATCACTGCCTACTACTCAGATGACAGATTAAAAACACGCCTAGGCACTATTGAAAATGCTCTAGACAAAATTGATCAGTTAACTGGTTTCTATTATGAAGCCAATGAAACAGCACAGGCTCTAGGCTATGAAGTCAAACGTGAAGTTGGTGTATCAGCACAGGATACCCAGCGTCAGATGCCAGAAATTGTAGCACCTGCTCCAATTGATGAACAGTACCTAACTGTACGTTACGAAAAGTTTGCTCCATTACTGATTGAAGGTATCAAAGAACTTCGTAGAGACTTACGAGATATTAAACGCCACTTAGGCTTAGAGTAACACATGGTAAACATTGTCTGGACTACACCGCCAGGACCGTTAGGCACATTTGCCATTGGTCAATCTAGCACCGTTGCTGTATCTGCGATAGATACTATAGGCAATGTTTCTCTTAACTATATGTTAATCAAGGGCGCATTACCGCCCGGTATGCGACTAAACACCAATGGTGTTATTTCTGGTACACCTAGTTACAGTGGTCCAACAAATATCTATTACAGTTTACAAAACTACGAATTTACTATACGTGCTATAGACATTAATACCAATACCTATGTCGACAGTACATTTACTTTAGAAACTGCCAACTACACCAACACATCAACCTTTGAGTGGGTTACTACTGCTGGGGACTTAGGCACAGTCAGTGACGGTAACTTTTACAGTAAAGAATTAGAAGCCGTAGACAATTATGGTTCAGCCGTGACCTACAGTTTTATATCTGGTACACTACCAGATGGTCTTCAGGTTGTTCCGGGGATTACTTATAATATTTCTTCCGTCGGCACAATTACCAGCCTCACAGATATAACCACTGGTATTACCAAAAAATTTACCGACGGCCTTACCGTTATTGTTGCTGACCAATTGGTTAAGTTTTTTACAGGGCAGATTATTAATTTAAGATCTGACAGCGGCACACAAAAATTTTATGTTTATATGTTGACTACCGACGGTAGAGACAACAACGGTAATATTGCCCCAGGTACTAGTAATAAATTTGCGTTGTTTAACGACAACGCATTTATTAATCCGGTTATTGGCGGTCTAGTAAATCCAACTACTGTCTACGCCAATGGCTATTTACAAGGTACTCCTACTTTGGTAGGTGCCACGGCAGTTAAAGATACTACATATAGATTTACTATACGTGCTACCAATGCCGCTAATCATGTTACAGACAGATCATTTAGTATTACTGTAACAAATAATTTTGAACCGATCATTAATCCACATAGTTTACTAACCAACAGCACCGTGACTCCATATGATTTAGGTAGTGTCTTAGATGGTGAATTTTATAGTCAGCAACTATCAGTACAAGAATTAAATCCGGCTGTTAATATTGAATGGAAACTTGATAGTGGCAATTTGCCGCCAGGTGTAAATTTAGACAGCAACGGACTACTAAGCGGATACCTTGAACCAATTCAGGTTGATACCGCAAACGGGCCTCCCTACTACGACGGCGATACGTACATTGGTGAAATTGTTGGTGCTGGTTTATTTGTGCCCGGAGAAAGCTATACTATATTAGTTCCAGGTACTACTGACTTTACTAGTATTGGCGCACCTAATAATAATCCACAAACAGAATTTGTAGCAACTGGTGTCGGTAGCGGAACCGGTACTGCTATACTAGTAAGTAGCGAAATTATCACAGCCGAACAACAATATTCCAATGGCCTATATGATGGTCTATCGGGTGCCGCCGATCGTTCTGAATACTCTGATGGTGTACACGTTGGATACAGTTTTACTATACGTGCATTTGATGGCGCAAATTACGTAAAACAAAGTTACACAATTAACGTAGTTTCTAAAACCTACTACCGAGCCGACAGTACCTTGTCAGTCAACGACAGCTTCTTAAAAGCAAGTTCAGGTGACGTATACATACCTGTGTTATTAAATTCTAGTACAGTATTGCCATCCGGTCGCCAAGACAGTTATTATGCTTTTAAATTTGAAGGCTACGATTTTGAAGGCGATACATTAACCTACTACATTGCCAACACCGTAGGTACCTTTGATGCTTTTGTCAGTGGTACTGACGCAGGTTTTGACTTTGGCGGCGGGTCCGCAGTAGGACAGCCTTCTGAAGATCCATTGACATTAAGTACCTTGGGTCGCACCGGTGTTGGATTTGACAGCTACGATCCAACTGTACAAGGTGTAAACAATTTGCCAGGACTGTTACTTGACAGTCGCACTGGATGGTTGTATGGTAAATTAAATCCACAGGTTACTGCCTACGAAAATTATCCAATTGGTATCTACGTAAGCAAAACCAAAAATGGTGTAGTATACAATAGCCAAACTGTTTTCTTTACACTACCTGTATTTGGTGATGTAAACAATGCCATTGTCTGGGAAAGCTCAGCCGACCTTGGCACTATTGATAATGGCTCAATCAGTGAACTCAGTATCGTAGCAAAAAGCACACTTGGCAAAGATCTAGTGTATAGTGCCTACGGAGCAGCCGGAGTTAAATTCTCATTGCCTCAAGGATTAGAATTATTACCTAGCGGTGAGATTTCAGGCCGCGTAAGTTTTGAAGCATTTGATTTTGATGACTACACTACAACATTTGATGGTGATAAACTAACCATTGACCGTACACATACGTTTACAGTACAGGCTACTAGTATTGATGGCACAGTAAGTAGCATAAAAGAATTTACATTAAAGATAAATGTTGTAGATACAAATCCATATGTAAATCTATACCTACGTGCTATGCCGGCATTTGACCAACGTCAAATCTATAATGCTGTGGTCAATGACACTACTATTTTTAATCCTAGTTTGATTTATCGTCCAGATGATCCTTGGTTTGGTGTTAACCAAACTCTTGATATGTTATTTTTGCCTGGGCTTAAGAGCAGTGACCTAACAGCACTGACTGCCGCTATGCAGAAAAATCATTATACTAAAACCTACACCTTTGGAGATGTAAAAACTGCTGTGGTCTTGGACAGCAACTACAATATCAAATATGAAGTTGTTTATATTGAAGTAATTGATCCCGAAGAAAACTCAGCTGGCAACGGACCTAATCTACAGATAGATTTAAATACAGCTAATCCTTACATAGGTGCCATTGGTCAAACCTATAGAACTGTTTATCCAAATACTACTCAGGATATGATTAATCGTTTGGTAAACAACATTGGCTACGAAGATCAAAATAGTTTACCTGAGTGGATGAGTAGTAACCAGCCAGACCTAACAGCTCCAAACAAATTTAGAACACCATTGGGTTATACAAAGGCAGTGGTCTTGGCCTATACCAAACCTACTTACAGTAATTTAATTGCCTACAGACTTCGCAATTCTGGCATCAACTTTAATCGCATACAATTTACTGCTGACAGATATATTGTTGATAATTTTTACAGTAACTATTTCCAAAGTAGTGCTGGAACATACGAAACTGGACCTGAAGCTACCTTTGATGCGTTGCCTAATAGAAACGTAGGTAAAATTGACTATACAGTTGACTATGGATTGACTGTACCGTTTAATCAAATCAATGGTCGCCCAGTCAGCTATGTACAGGCCAATGGTGGCTTAGATGGCCAGACTAGTTTCCTTAGTGGACAACGTTTGGTTTTTGTACAGCAAGAAAACTTTAATAATGCCGGGCCTGCCGACGGATGGATCAAGTACACTGATTTATATATCGGTGACAATGATACTACACCTGCTGTTGAGGGATATAGCAGTGAAGGGTTTGACAGTTATGCTGTTGTCCCAGGCTATTTAGAAAACGCTCAATCTGTTGTAAAATTTGTAGGCGATGGCCGTACAAAAATATTCACAAATACATCATCACTGCGTACAGATGCTTCAGTGTATATAAACGGCACGATACAAACGCCAACAGTTGATTATGTTATCAGCAACAATAGTATTCGTTTTACCGATGCTCCGCCTAAGCCGTCTAATGCTAATAACATACAGGTTCAATACGTCACTGGTAATCCTGATCAATTTGCCGGCGATGGGTTAACTCGAACATTTACACTAACAAATACCTCTGCAATTTTAACAATCATAGTTGATGGACTAACACAGCCAGCATCAACTTACACAGTTACCAACGGCGCACTAACGTTCCAAACTGCTCCGGCCAAACCGGCCCCAATTGCCAACATTGAAATACAATCAAATATTAATCAACGTGGTGGTATATGGGAAGTTAATATTTTAAACGACGTGGTCAGTTTGGTATTTGTACAAACAGTTGAACTTAACACACGTATAAGAATCTTAAGTGGTAAAAACTACACTGGTGCCATTGTATTTTATAGTTTAGATTTAATCCCAGGACAAAGTGTTCCGTACTGGCAGGTCTACAAGTATACACCAGATAGCGTGGCGAAACCAACAACATTTAATGGCGGAGGTACTAAATTCTTTAGTTTCAGAGATACTTACTACACCCCCGGAACTCAAGATAAATATTTAAAGTTCCCACAAACCGGAGTATTTAACTAATGGCATCGCAGATTAATCCAACTAATATTGACACCACTTTCCCTATTGCGGGGCAGGATAATGACACACAGGGGTTTAGAACCAACTACATTAACATCCGCAATAATTTTACTACTGCGGCTCAAGAAATTACAACACTACAAACACAAGTCTACACAAATTCTAATGTTGCCGCATATTTGCCAACTTACACCGGTAATATTACTGCCGCTAATGTTGTAGCTGCCAGCATCAATGCTACTAATTTAACAGTAGCAAATATCAGTTATGTAAATCAAGAAATTATTAACACTACAGAAATTATAGCAGGTAACATACAAACAAGTACAAACATTATCACAGGCTCAATTGTTAGCCCAGCTGGTAGTGGATCTAATATTGTCATTGACCCAGACGGCGCCGGCGATGTAATCTTGCCAATACAAACCGAACTATTTGTACAAAGTACCGCCGCTAACGCTATTACTGTCAGTGGCGGCATCAGCGTCGCAGGTAATGTTACAGCTGGTAATATTGTTACAACTGGTACTTCAATTAACAGCGGTATTGTTACCGGTAATATTATAGCAACAGGTACGTTAAGTGTAGGAAGTGCCATACAATTTGCCAATTTAACTGCCGCACAAATTAGTACTATTAGCACACCAGCACGTGGAATGACTGTGTATAATTACACCTCTGGTAATATACAGGTCTACAACGGCACCAAGTGGGCGAATATTACACTCAGTTAATCAAGCGATAAATACTTAATAAACAGGATATAGCTAAATGGCATCAAACATTAACCCATATAATATTGATGGTACTTTTCCGGTAGCCGGGCAGGACAATTCCAGCCAAGGTTTCCGCGATAACTTTACCAACATTAAAAATAACTTTACGTATGCTCAAAACGAGCTTACCGACTTACAAAACAAAGCCATTGTAGGTAGCGCACTTACCGGCCAAACTATCAACAATGATATGGCTGGTACACAAATTAAACGTCCACAGCTAACAGCCTGGACACAAAGTTATTTGAACAAAGGATATGTTGGCACTGGTACTACCTGCTATTTAGATTTTGGTAGTGAAGGTGACAATGCCAATGGTGCTAACTTTCAAAGTTTAACTACTACTGGTAGTTCTGGCACAATTACTCTACAATTTACTGGTTGGCCAACATCAACTGGTGCTGGCTCATTGGGCTATGGTGTTATGCGTGTTTGGATTATTGTATCTAACACAGCTCATACTATTACATTGCCAGCTAGTGTAACTTATGGTATTGCTGATATGGCAGGTGTGATGGCCAATTTAGATGGCACTAACACTATTACATTTGACGCACCGGGTAACTACATTTTTGACTTTAGTAGTATCGACGGTGGTACTACATATCAAATTTTTGACCTAACACGTAATCGTATTAGTTTCCGTGATCCAACATTTTACTATAACCAAAACGTTAACCCAACACTATTAATTGGTTTTAACGAAGCAACAATTAGCACGGCTATTGGTCTCGAAACTGGTGCTGATACTATAGCAGTTTTAGGTAGTTTTAATTCGGTTGGTGCCAATAGTAATTTCACCGGTAATGTGTTTAATACATTTGGTGATACCACTAGTACTCCAGGATATAGTATAACTGGTATACGCGGCGATTTAACTACTGGCAACTTTACCACAATCGTTAACAATGATTTAATTGGGTATTACAGCGCAATTACCTATACCGGCAACGGTACTGTTGGTGGTAACACCTTTACAAATTCTGGATCTATCGCATTCTATGCCAAAGGTAGCAACGTAACGCTTGGCCTTGGTGCTAATATTGCTTTCTTCACCGCCGCAGACAAAACAAGTTCATATGGACTTGATTCAGGAACCGGTGTAGCTAGCCGTGCCCTTAAACAGGCCATCGGCATTGAAAATGATCAAAGTACAAACCTTTATGGTAACCTAACGGTTGCTGGTAATATCAGTACAACCGGTCGTCGAGTTGACACTGGCTTTGCTGTGGTTGTTGGTGCTAGTAGCGCCGCTACCGGCCCATATAACAGTACCAGCTACACTATTCCAAATAATGTTAATACTGTTATTGTTGACAATGATGGTTTGAATACTGTTAACTCTGGTAACGTGTATAATCTAACCATTACATTGCCATCTAATCCAGTGCACGGTCAACAGGTTAAAATGGTATTTTTAGCCAACGTGGTTAAATTGGGCACCACTACAAACGGTGCTAACATTTACCCAGGTTCTACAAATAGTCTTAAATATTACCCATCTGGGTATCCAAACGTTGCTAACGCCAGTGTGTTTACCTACACCTTTGTTAATACCATTGGTGCTAACGTAGTCAATACCTGGTACAGATTCTAACCATTAAATTTGACTTTTTGTTGTTGGTAGTCTATACTATGACAAAGAGTCAATTTAGGAGGTATGATGCATCCATTAAGTCCAAATTTAAGCACATTAAGCCAAGACGAATTAAACAAAAAATACAGCGATTTGCTTAGTCGTCTCGGCACAGCTCGTAGATTTGGCCGTCCGGACATGATTCAACAACTCCAAATGATTCTTGAAGACTATCAATTTGAAATGGACAAGCGTAATCGTGCCCAGATCGAAGAGATGGAAAAGAACAGCAAAACCTTCAACAAAATTATAGACATCAAATGAAATACGATGCGTTCGGGCAGGCTCATTGCTCTAGCGATGAGTTGTGTGATATGCTTTATCAAAATCCCACATTAGATTTATCGCTGTTTCAGGTTGATGACCCAACAGAATATAATACCAGCGTACAAAAACTCTACGCAGAACTTCCACTATTAAAACAATACTTGCCGCTGGATTATAAAGAAGAAATCCCGATTGAGCTGTTTGATTGGAGTCAACAACAAAACTGGCGTATGCCACAAAACTATAAAGAATTAGATATAGCACAATGGGCGTTGGATCAATGCCAAACTGATGCTGAACTACAACGAGTAGGCGAAGAACTATTGTTGTTTCAAGAACGTGAACTGTTTCCATTATTACAATTTTTAAAATACTTTGTAGACACTATGCGTAAAAATAGTGTAGTTTGGGGTCTAGGAAGAGGTAGTAGCGTAGCCAGTTATGTACTATATCTAATTGGTGTTCATAAAATCAACAGTTTGTATTATGATCTTCCGATTGAGGAATTTTTAAAGTAAAATATGTCGCTATAAATACTGCGTACAAGGAGAAATACAATGTCAAGAATTTACAAATCGGCCCGTGGCCAAGCAATTGATATTGATAAAATCAAATTATCAAATGAAAATGCTATTGCTGTTGGTAATATGCGTGTCAACGCACGTGGAGACAAACTCGGAGCCGGTGGTCAGGTTGTAGCCGGACGCAATCAAATTATGGACCAGGCTTATGCGGTACCATCCGGTGGCTACAGCCCAAATGCTCCTGAAGTGTTTGCTGAACGCGAACAACAGGCAGCCAAAAGTCAGGCCGAACAGTTGTTTAATTTAACTAATAATTTAGTTGAAACAGATACTGCCGAAGCCCCGGTTGCGGATACTACAGCCACACGTGGTAGTTTAGCCAGCAGTATTGCTAAAACAGTTTCAGTAACACAAGAACCAATCCCAAGACCAAATAAGAAAACAGGACCTAGTAGAATCTAAATATGTTTAAACCAATTCGAGTAGACAGTCTGCGAGCACTAAACGATCACGTGCTAGTGGCAGATATGAATTTCAAAGAACGTAAACTAAGCAGTGGCATTTATCTATTAAATGACGACGGGCGTGGAGCAGGCATTCGTCCACGCTGGGCTCGTGTGTACGCTACTGGCCCAGAACAGGCCGACATTCAGGTTGGACAATGGATCCTGGTAGCACACGGTCGTTGGACACGTGGTGTACAAATCGAAGATGAGTCCGGGGAAGTAACTATCCGCCGCATCGATCCAAATGATATCTTGTTAGTATCAGACGCTGAACCAGATGGCGATGATACACTTTCAAACGCAACCCAAATCGATTCCAAAGAACGTTGGTAAATGGGATTTCGCAAACCCGATTTAATCTCTGCCCAAGACGCTATACGCAAAAGTTTGGGCGAAATTCATAGTCCTTACAACGACGGTTTTACCGGTCGCTCTTGTAAACACGATCTTTATATGCTAAAATGTTGGCTAGAAGATGAATATAGTAAGTTACCAACTTTTGCCGGGGAAGACGAATGGGAACAAGAACGAGTAATCCAGCTACTCAAACAGTAGCAAAAATATCCAAGACACCTAAATGCAGTATTTGCCGCCAGATCATTACAGACACCTGTACCTGGCGCCAAGGGCGTTGTCCACACGTGCCAAGTATGGCCAGTCAAATTATTAACAATCCGTACAAAGCACGTTTTTATAATTTAATCAAATTTTTTAAAGGAAATAAAAAATGAAAAACCTGGACGAACTAAAGAACGACCATCACTTTCACGTTAGTGTTGTAAAAAGCGCATTCCGGTTAATGGCTTGCGGTACATTGGTGTTAGCTGGCCCAGATGGAGTTGCGGCCGCCGGTATTATGTTAGCCGTTGCTGAAGTATTAGGTATTGGCGAAGAGCTAGTATGAGAAATTTAAAACTAGTTGATGCGGTTATCGCATTACACGATATTGCTCGCTTAGTAGAAGCTGAAGTTGGTGAAGGAGAATTAAGCCAAAGCATACGTTATGATGCAGATCGGTTACATCAGTACTCGATTGCCGACGATAAAGCCAATACAATAGCACAATCAATTATTAACCAGGTAAAAGAATGAAAGAACTTTGGACAGAAAAATACAGACCTAAAACAGTTAATGAATATGTTTTTACCGACGATGGGCAAAGACAACAGATTGAAACCTGGGTCAAAGAAAAATCAATTCCACATATTTTACTAAGTGGCGGTCCCGGAACTGGTAAGACTACTCTAGCCAAAGTTTTAATCAACGAGCTAGGCATTGATGACTATGATGTACTACACATCAATGCCAGTAACGAAACCAAGGTTGAAACTATGCGTGACAAGGTCTTGGGCTTTGCCAGCACTATGCCATTTGGGCATTTAAAGATTGTACTATTAGACGAAGCAGATTATCTAAGTCCAAACAGTCAGGCGTTGTTGCGTGGAGCACTAGAACAATATCAGGCCAGTGTTCGTTTTATTTTAACCTGTAATAAGCCATATAAAATTATGGATGCGCTACACAGTCGTTGTCAGGGATTCCATATTGAGAAACCCGACTCTACAGAGTTTACTGCTCGTGTTGCTACTATTCTTGTTACAGAAAATGTTGAGTTTGATTTGGATACACTAGATAACTATGTCAAAGCAACTTATCCAGACCTGCGTAAATGTTTAAATCTTGTACAGGCCAATTCAACAACAGGTTCGTTGACCAAGCCTGGCGAAAACGATCGTAGCGTAGTAGACTGGCGCTTTGGTGCTGTTGAACTATTTAAATCCGGTAAGATTCGCGAAGCAAGACAAGCTATCTGTACTCAGGCCACAGTTGAAGATATGGACGGTATGTTCCGTTGGATGTATGATAACCTAGAACTATGGTCAAAAGATCCACTAAAACAAGACCAAGCAATTTTAGCAATTCGCAAGGGCTTGGTTAATCATCCTATGTGTGCTGACCCCGAAATTAATTTATCCGCAACACTTATCGAACTTACTACACTATGAAAATCAAAGACCTACACTTAATCGCATTTTATGTAATGAAACCACGTCCCGGTGTACAAACACAAAAAGCCGGTTGGAACAAGAATCCCGACAACTTTCAATACGATGAACGGGTTGAATTTACCAAAGGCCTGTCGGGCAAAGATCGTCAGTATGCTGGTGTTATTCTAAACCTTAATACCAAGACTGTTGTTTATAATAAGTTTGGAACTACAAAAACTTTTGACGAAATGTTTAAGTATTTCTTAGAAGGATATCCACAACAGGTTGCTACTGTTATGGCCGAACTTGACATAGAGTATGTTAAACAATTTATCCCCGAAGAAGCTAACGTAGAGGTCGCCAGTGAAACGATTCAAGCTGAGTGAGTCGGGTGACCGTGGCTGGTTTATAGGTGCGTTTGATCGTGCTATATGGAAAACTGAAAAGTTTGAAGTAAGCTACCAGTTTAACCCCAAAGATGACGTTAGCCCAAAACACGTTCATAAAATTGCCAAAGAACTAAGTTTAATTACAGAAGGACACGTTGTTGCCAATGGCGAACACTTTGTCAAAGGCGACATATTTGAAGTTAGGGCAGGTGAAACTCTTGAATGTGTATACCTAGAGGATACCTACACCGTTTGTATCAAGGTTCCTAGTGTCTTAGGCGATAAATATTACGTATGAGTATGTTAGATATGTATCGGGTAAAAAAGAAAAGGGCAGTAGACCCAAATGCTCCACCACGCCCTAACTTACTCAACCACGAAAAACGTCTTAAAGATGCCACTGGCGTTATTGACACCCAAAAACAAACTATACAGCAACTACAGGCCAGGGTGGAAAGCCTAGAGTCAAAAATGGCTAACCAAACCTCGTATCTATCCGAACTACACCAATTTATCAACAGGCTCGCTAATAAAATTAACGGTTGACCGTTAATTCCCAAAATGCTATAATACTAGCATGAGCCAAAAAAACTACCCACTCCGACAAGCACTTGCCGCTACGGTTGCGGCATTCCGTACTAACGATAACAGCGTAGTACGCCTTAAAGAAGAAAAATACGAAAGCAATCGTGCTTTGGTAGACAACTATCTAAATGGACGCCAACCTCATCTTGACGTAACTGATAAAGATTTTGAGCAGGCCGATGAAATCGTTGTGTACCTACAGCAAACCAGTATGGTACAGATGTTGATGCGTGGCTCAGCCGACAGCTTCCTAGAATCCGTTACCAAGGCACTAGCCCAGGAAACAGTTGAACATCGTGAATTAGGATTGCTGGTCTGGGCACCAAAACTCAATGCTACATATCTTGAAAAAGATCAGGCCAAGTCTATTAGTGCTAGATATGAATTTAGCAGTAACTGGATTGGTAAGATTGGTGAAAAAATTGAAGTAAACTTTAACCTGATCGAAAGTCGTTTTATTAAAAACAACGAATGTTGGGCAGTATACGGACACGACGATCACGGTAACTTGATGTTTTATTGGGCAAAGTCTAGCGAAAAAGTAGTGCGTAATGGTCGCATACAAGGCAAAGTCAAAGCCCACAATTCCGATGAGCGCCGAGGTCGTGCTCGTGTTACTAATTTAAATTATGTAAAGATTTTATGAAGGAAAGTGTAATTCTAGTAGATGCTGATGGGGTATTACTTAACTGGGAATACGCATTTGAAATCTGGATGGAACAACACGGATTTGAAAAAATACCTGGTGGTAACCTAGACTACGATATTGGCAAGCGTTATGGCATTGGTAAAGATCAAACTAAGCGCCTAATTAAAATGTTTAATGAAAGTGCCGCAATAGGATTCCTTCCACCCCTACGTGATGCTATGTACTATGTGGAAAAGCTACACAAAGAACACGGCTATGTATTTCACTGTATTACTAGCGTAAGCACAGATCCCAATGCTATCAAACTGCGCGAAATGAATTTACGTAAACTGTTCGGCGAAACAGTTTTTCAAAAGATTGTATGCCTGGACACAGGTGCCGACAAAGATAACGCACTATTCCCATATAGAGATACTGGATGCTGGTGGATTGAAGACAAGCCACAAAACGCCGTACTTGGCGCCAATTTGGGATTAAATGCTCTGTTAATGGAACACGGGCATAATATGGCACACTACCACGAACACGTACAAACTGTCAAGAACTGGGAAGAAGTTTATAGAATTATCATCGGCGATAAATAAATAGTATAAAGCATTACTTTATCTATCAAGGATTCCCGAATGAAACAAACCAAAAAATTACAATGGGTTATTGCTCACGAGCCAGTTGATTTATTTTTAGCGGCTGCCGAGCGTTTTGCCGCAGAAGTATTTGAAAAAACTGCTGGCGAGTACCAAGTTGAAATTTCTACTTTAACTGAATACAATAAGAAAAAACAAACAAACCTAAATTTCCAAGATCTAGTAGATGTTATGGGTTCTGAAGTGGAACTAAGCCAAATGTACACTTATGTACTAGGCAACTATAACAAAGATTTTTGGACTATTGATATGCCATACATTTTTAAAGACCACGATCATGCCGATCGAGTTTTTGAAGGACCAATTGGCGAATCTATGTTAGACAGCCTTGCTGATAAAAGTACAGTACGTGGATTAGCATTTACTTACTCAGGCGGATACAAGTGTATTCCTGCTAACGTAGAATTACGTACCGTTGAAGATTTTAAAGGTACAAAAATCCGTACAAGTAATAATCCAGTAAGTCACGATATCTTTACTGCCTTGGGTGCTGAACCAGTTGATATGCCAATTGAAAAATTGGCCGAAGCCGGACACAGTGGTAGCGTTGATGGTGGCGAAAGTACATTCATTCGTATCTTTGCTAGCGGCCAAGACAAAGCGTTTAACAAGGTATGCGAAGCCGATCACAGTATGTTAGCAACCAGCATCATTGTTTCTAACACATTCTGGAATAGCCTAACAGACGAAGTTAAGGCTATTTTCCAAACAGCCGCACTAAACACAGCACGTCAAGAGCGCCGTGAAAGTGTTGCTAACGTAGCTGAACAAAAAGTTAAATGCGCCGAAGCTGGTATTGAAGTTATTAAAATGTCAGCCGAAGAACGTAATAAAATGCGTTCTATTACAGAAACATTGTACTCAAAGTACGACGACTTCTTTGGTTCAAACTTACTATCTCAAATTAAGAAGGCCTAATATGATTGACGCAAAACAATTTACAGAAGATCTAGCACTACGTTGCGAACCATTGTATCAATTACACGAGCAGAACGTAAAAAATTACTTCGCGGCCAAGCCGTCAAAAGAAGAAATGGTTGAGTACTTTGGTCGTCGTATGATTAATGAACGTATTAACTGCATTGAACTGTCCCGTCGCGTTGGTTCTCTGCCAAAAGATACAAGTCCAGAAGATATGTTTTTACTAAGCAAGCAGGCCTTAGATGAAGCAA
>Ga0164296_1000580_pt1 | contig 42554 bp, 39 predicted proteins | sample GEODES057metaG_FD_113533 | JGI IMG/M metagenome (GOLD analysis project Ga0164296, IMG submission 113533) | Dystrophic lake water microbial communities from Trout Bog Lake, Wisconsin, USA - GEODES057 metaG | ecosystem: Environmental > Aquatic > Freshwater > Lake | place: USA: Trout Bog Lake...
AACCTACAGATACCTGCGAACCCCGGCCCGCGGAGGGCGTTATCAGTCGCGTCTTGGACGAAGTGTTGGCCTCGGACGGTATCGTGTGTGAAGCCTCAGAGATATGCGAAACCCGGCCCACCGAAACCGTGGCGATGGCCGTCTTGGACGAAGTCTTGGCGTCTGACGACATCTTGTGTAAAATCACAGAAATATGCGAAACCCGTCCTACCGAAGACATCCTGGGTCCCGTCTTGGGCGAGTTCTTGGCGTCCGACGAAATATCATGTCAAATCGCAGAGATATGTGATACAAAACCTGTGGAAACCATTGCGGCGGCCGTCTTGGACGAAGTCTTGGTGGCTGACGATATTTCGTGTAAAATCACAGAAATATGCGAAACCCGTCCTACTGAAGACATCCTGGGTCCCGTCTTGGGCGAGTTCTTGGCGTCCGACGAGGTCCCGTGTCAACCCGCAGAAATCTGTGATACAAAACCGGTCGAAACTATTGCGGTGGCTGTGTTGGACGAATTCTTGGCGTCTGACGATGTGCCTTGCCAAATCGCAAAGATATGTGATACAAAACCCGTGGAAACCATTGCGGTGGCTGTCTTGGACGAATTCCTGGCGTCCGACGATGTCCCTTGCCAAATCGCAGAGCTCTGTGATACAAAACCCGCGGAAACCATTGCGGTGGCCGTTATGGATGAATTATTGGCAGCAGACACCGGGTCGTGTAAAACTACAGAAGTATGTGAACCACGTCCAGCGAACAGTCTCATTGCCCCCGTTTTGGACCAAATATTGATGTCGGAAGAAAACCCTTGTCAAAATATTGATGCATGTGATACTAGACACGTTGCGGCAGTTGCGGTACCTATTCTCGAACAAATATTGGCATCGGATGATGCTGTTTGTAAAACATCTGATATATGTGATACAAAAACTACTGATACCGTGGCGGTTCGGGTGCTTGACGAAATTTTATCATCAGATATTTATACATGTTACTATGAAACCAGAGAAGAAACAAAACCAGTAAATAAAATTATATCACCATTATTAGAAGAGTTATTAGTGAATGATGAGAAAAAATGTGTAATAGAAAGTATTTGTAAACCTGGTGTCGCCGAAAAGATTACTCGGCCCGTTTTGGAAGAGTTATTCTTGAAAGATGACAACATTTGTTTCAAAGACAAGAATGAAATAAAACCGGCAGAATTAATAATACAAAATGTTCATATATATAAAAGAATACCGAGGTGTGAAACTATGAATGTTCTCGCAAATGCAGTGATAGAAGATAAACCCGAACCAGAGGTAACTGCCGAGACCACAATAGAACCCACCCCAACTTTAGTGTCAAAAGAAGAGTCCAAAGAAATTCAAATCCCTTGTCAGAACCCACCAATAATTATTCATTTATACAACAATAACAACAATAACAATAATAATTCCGATTGTTGTGAAAAAAAAACTCAACCCGATTCTGAAGATGAAACTGAACTGGAATCAGACGTTGTAAAAGCGGACGCGGTTATTGATTCGGATAAAAATGAACCTTTTAATAAATCATCTACCATCGTGATTAATCCGAACGATGGTAATCAAGTGTTAGTTAACAGTACATCTAATGCCGGGCCTGGACCACAACCAATGACAATTCATATAGAAAACAATAACAATAATAATAATAACAATAACCAATGTTGCGATTCAGATAAGAATAAACAATATTCTTGTCCAAGTGCGGTAGAAGCGCCAATTGTTGCTTCAGAAGTAAAGGCCGTTGAAGAAGATCGTCCTCAGACAGAAAATATTGTCACATCGATTGCGCCGGTAAAAAATGCTTCAATGATTAGCGCAGTAGCGGAAGTAAAAGAGGAACCCGCGCCAGAAAATCAAGTGGCAGAAGTAAAACAGGATTCAACGATTCACGCGGTAGCAGAAGTAAACGAGGAAACCCCCGCCAATATTGATGTCGAAGTTGACCAAGACGATAATTATGCGCGAATGATAATAGATACATCGTCGCCGAAGGATGTTATTGAAGGAGAAGCTTATGTGAAAGAAAATATAACATACGAAAAAGAACCTTCTGAAATACTTGCGGAAGGTGTCGTGGAACCTGAACCCGAGCCAGAACCAGATGTCATTGTAGCGGAAGGTGTCGTAGAACCCGAACCGGAGCCAGATGTCATTGTAGCGGAAGGTGTCGTGGAACCCGAACAGGAGCTAGATGTCGTTGTGGCGGAAGGTGTGGTCGAACCCGAACCGGAGCCAGATGTTATTGTGGCTGAAGGTGTCGTGGAACCGGAACCGGAGCCAGATGTTATTGTGGCTGAAGGTGTTGTGGAACCCGCATCAGAAGGCATTCTTGCGGATGCCATTGTTGTCGAAAACAACAAAAAACAAAATATACCACCATATTTAAGTTACCCCAAGAATAAAAATCCCAACGATGGCATAATGTTACAAACCCCCGGTTCATCAGTATCTATGGCGAGGCCCCCGGCAGGAACCTTTGACTTCCCTAATTTGAATCTCCCGGCTGAACTTGTGTCAAACCCCGAACCTGAACCCGAGCCTGAACCCGAGCCTGAACCCGAAATTATCGCTTACTATTACTACGGGGATCTTTGTGTTGAATCTTTAATAGAAGGTAGCTCTGAATGGTTGAAATGTAATTTAGATAGAACAAACCGAGCAACAATCATCAACTATGGAGAAAAACCCGGAGAAGGTTCAGACAAACTCATTCAACGAAAATTCAATTTATACGAATATCCAGAGGAAGAAATTAAAAAGCCAGAAGAAAAAACAAACGAGACACGTGAAGAAGACTCTAACGAGAATAAATACGACCATTTACCTAGTTTAAATCTATTTGAATCGGAACCTACAAAAACTGGCGGTGAACCACTCAAGCCCACATCAAGAACAGAAATACAAATGAAAACACAAAACGACGAATATTATTATGATGTTAAAAACTCAAAAGCAGAAAATCGTACAGAAGGTCCCAGTGAAGCCCCGGTCGAAGCCCCTGCCGAAGCCCCTGCCGAAGCCCCTGCCGAAGCCCCGACTGAAGCCCCTGCCGAAGCCCCGGCCGAAGCCCCGGCCGAAGCCCCGGTCGAAGCCCCGGTCGAAGCCCCGGCCAAAGCCCCGGCCGAGGCTCCAAAAGAAGTCAAAACAAGAACACCCGATCCAGATGTAGAAAAATGGTTCAAGCGAATTAAATCGGATATTCAAAAGGAAAAATTAAAAATATACAAGATTGACGGTGATGGTAATTGTTTTTTCAGTTCGGTTCAAAAGGCGTTATTTAATACAAAAAGGCAAAATTTGGAAAAACCCAAAAACGTACAAGAAATACGTAACAAATTATTCGACAGTTTAACCCAAAAAGGGTTTGATGAAATGAAAAAATTGTATGAAAGTATAGACGATGAAAATGCGAAATTGGATATTTTTACCAAAGAACAGGCACAGTACATTGAAGATTTAGAAATCTACAAAAATTTCATGAAAACTAGCAACGAATGGGCCACGGACAGTCATATTCAGATGTTTTGTAATCTCTATCAAGTAAATGTTTTGATATTGAAAGAGAATTGTATTGACGATAACAGTTGTATAACGATTAAACGTTCTGAAAATCCCGTAATTTATAACAAAAAAACGTTGTCATTGAATATTGTATTAAGTTACAGCGGAAATCACTACAATTTAGTTATTTACAATAACAATACTGTACACCTTGATTCAGAAATTGGTTTTTTGAAAGATAATCTCAAACAGACCGGCGATGTCGTCAGTGCAACCGGCTATGTTGGAGGCAACCTTGAAAACGACAACGAGGTATTCAAATTTGTACCCGTTTCTCCTATGACGATACCACTTTCTGGAGCAAATATTATAGAAGAGTTCTCCAAGATGTTGAAAGAAATAATGAAGAACCCTACAAATAATTCATGATAAGTTTTTCTGTACATAACTTATAATGAGTCAGAGTTTACCCAACGATACACTCTTTCCAAGCTTTGGAAAAGTGGATGATTTGTACCCATTGGGTTTAGATATTCCAAAAGAAAATAAAAAAAAAGAATCCAAACCAGAGATTGAAATCATACCAATGGTACCCAAACACATCTACTACAATTTTTACCCTATTTTGTCCAAAAAAATATACACCCTCTTTTCCGGAAGTATTCAGTACCAATTACCGGGCAAAGAAAACGAACCAAATATTGTATTCAACGAAGGTTCTCAGTATACGGCATACAGTTCGCAAAAATTGTATATTTTTAGCAAAATACACGAAACGAATGCGGATGGGGAATTGGTGGTTGAACATCGTCCTATCACCAATTCCGACAAAAAATTATTCGTATGTTTTTTACTTAAAACGGACTATTCGCCGGCGATTACACGCTCAAAACCAGTTTTAGAAAAATTGATGGAACATGATACCACAGAAGGCCCCACAGAGATTGATCTGAATGCCATTATTCCCACAGAAGACGAATGTATATACTACGAAACCCCCACCGCCAAGGTCATTGTATTTCAAACTCCTTTGCGAGTTTCGGCGCACTTTACTGGGTTTACCCAAGGAGAACTATACGAATTACAGACGAAACCCAGAGAGGTTCAGAGGATTCGCGCATCGAGTAATTATTCTTCCCAGAATGCTTTAAAACCATCTTCAAATACCGTAACCGGTTGGAATATATTTGAAAATAAAGAGGGCTTTATTGAAGGGAATGAAGAAGCCGTTAAATGGATGGAATGTGACAATGTTCCTTTAGATTACAGTGAGGAAATACCAACTTATCAAGTAATGGCCGGATCAGTTACCAAGGATTTTCAGAGTCAATTATTTGGAGCAACCATCAATATAATATGGATGGTTTCTATCGTGGTAATTTTAATATTCGTTTTGCCCAGTCTGTATACTCTCCTCGTGAAAATGGGTATCGGATCGGCCAACAGTTACGATGAAGTTTTAAATTTAATCCGTAATTTTGAGTTTACGTGGATTCTCGTTTTAGTAGTCCCCGCTTTGATCATGATTTTTGCGGGTGCTTCCAATATCGCTCTTTGCAACACATCCTTGACCGATTTGAATAATTCCGATATTTCCGCAGAAAATAAGAATATGGAGAAATTGAAACGTTGTCTTGTCACTCCGCCCCCGGTCGCAACGAAAATCGGCGATGATCCTACTATTTGGCCGAATACATTGATAAACACAGATTATTTAAACAATGCCGTATTAAATGTCAAAACAAAATTAAATTCTTCCGTACAAACTGCTATTATTGGCGGTTTACTCTTGGGATTATGGTTCATTTGTTTTGTTATTATGTGTTTTTACAAGGTGCTTTCGCCCGATTTTATGCATTTAGATGCCGATTTCAAATTCCAGGACAAATTGGGTAAAAAGACTCTGGCGTTTCCCATGCCGTCAGGGGGATTATTTACCTTTTGGATAAATATTTTTACGAAAGGAATCCGCGTAAGTCCTACCGTCGAACCATATGATAGCAAAGTAGATCAAGAAATAAAACGTATAGACAAAGAAACTGCCACCTAAAAGTAAAATCACAAGGATCGGTCCGAATTTTCATCATTGTAGTCGTAATAAAAGGGTAGCTTACGAGAACTTGGGTCGGTTACCTCATTTACATACTTGGGTAACCATCTTTTCTGGTTCATTTTTTCTAATTTTCCTGAATCATATTCGTATGCCAGTACAGGGTCGACAACACACGGAACCGGTTTACTATTTCCATCACAATCGGTTTCTTTTGAAAAAAACAGTTCGAAAAAATACTGATAATAACATTGTTCGATTTGCGTGTTATTATTAAATTTACCAGCATGAACTGATTTCAACATGATGTCGTGCTTCAATACCAGCTTAGAAATCTTTTCTTCGGTTATTTCGTAAATCGGGCGACTTTGAATACACATTCCGTCGAAACACAGCGTAGATGTTCGCCATAGAATTTCCGCAGGTATGATGGAAACATAGTGGCTATTTGTGAAGTTTTCTTGAGCAAACGCGGTACGTAGCAAAAACTTTTCAATGTATTTGAATTCGGCATTTTCAAAAATATTCAACTCTCCGGCGCGGAATCTAAACTCTAGGGGTATGGATTGGTAACAGTGTACAAATGACTGTTTCAGAAATGGCCGCTGCCAATTCAATTCAAAATAATTCATTATTTTTACGTACAAACCTTGAAACGAAGCATAATTTAACAACAAACTGCGGCATTCATAATCATATTCAAACATATTGGAGGCACCATGAAAATATAAATACCCGCCCGTCAATTCGTTTGCACCGTCTCCGCTTAAAATCGTAAATATATTGTCTTCTTTGACTCGTTTTGCCAAAATATACATGGCAATACCGGACCGCAAAGTAAATGTGTCGGTAGTTTCTAATAAAGAAACTACCAAGGGTATTAAATCAATGTATTCGTCTTCAGTAATAATGATTTCATGATGAATTGTGTTCAAGTATGTGGCGACTTTTCGCGCATATTTCACATCGTCCGAATTAGCAAACCCGATCGAATACGTATGTAGTTCATGTTTATTATTTTTTCGAATGCTCTCTTGGACCATTCCGGCAATTAAACTACTGTTGAGTCCGCCAGAAAGTAAGCATGCGACCCTTGTAGGCGTTTCTTTTCCTGTATCCGAAGAGGTTGATAGACATTCCTCCACACTATGGATAAAACTGTGCCGTATTTTTTTCAAGGTTTTAGTAAATTCCGTCTTTTGTAAGAATAGTTGTTTTGCGGCAACCGGTAGAAATGACGGTTTGGTTTGTGAATGATACGAAATATTTACACTTTTTTGTCGCCAGAACGATAGAACCTTGTAAGGAAATACATATTCACTGTAGGAACCCGGAGGTAATTCGGTTATTTTATAATCCGTCTTGTAAATAGTAGATTCTAAATTCAAATGTTTTATACACGAAGAGAACCCGTAAATTTTCTTTTCACCTGGGTTATTTTCCGTTAACATATAGAACGGTTTTAGACCTAAAATATCCCTAGCTACAAAAATACGCGAATCCAATTTCTGTAAATCGTTGTCGATCAACACGAGAGAGAACTCACCCTGTAGCAACTGAAGTGTATATTCGATACCGTATTTCTTGTACAAGTAAATAATGACTTCGTAGGGATTTTCTTCGATATCGATATATTCAGATAAAAAGTTGTAATTTGAAAGAAACCCGTCAAATATCAATGTAACATTATCCTTTTGTAATACCGGTATTTTTGTGTCTGTAAATCCGGAACAACAAAGTTCTTCGAATTTTTTAGCGCGTGACGGTACCGAATCAATGTGTAAGATTTGTTTCTCCCAAGATATATGGTTATTTAATAATAAAAAAGTACCAGCAGGAACCAGATCCGTATCGATGTTTTCCCCGTTCATTTATTAAAATATAATTGGCAAAATCTTTATGTAATTATATTTTGTGTATATATAGGATGGAGTTGATTACCATTGTTATTATATTTTTTCTTATATACATTATTTTATTATCGTCATTTTACGGATCAACTAAAAAAAAGATATATGAAGGGCTTGCTGGAGCAACGGTCACTTCTGCGAGTATGCAGTTACCCATTACTAAATCAGACCTTATTACAGTGTTGAACGAACAAATTGACAATATTAATAAACACGAACTAGCATTGAGTAGGTTAGATACGAGTTATGTTATATCACAGCCTCCTTCTAGGAAAGATTTAATGAATGTTGACACCATACATATAACCAACAATAATTCGGAAAACACGTACGCCATCGTTTTGCCAGATTACATCAAACGAATCATGGATATACTTGAAAATGAAGATAAAACTATATCTACAATGTTATCTACCTATGTTCCCAACAGTGATATTCCAAAATTGAGAGACGGAAGTCTTTTGGCGAATCGTGCGAAAGAGTTGTACAACAAGAGTCATTACCCGGAATCCATGGAAGACTGTGATCCAAAAACGATTCAACAGTTGATTGATGGTTACAAAAAGTTGATCAGTGCGAATCCAAGTGTAGATAGTACTACCATGACTATGTGGACAAGTACAATAGCGAATCTCCAGATGAAACAGGCGGCTCTCAACGCCGTAGACTCTTCGGTTCCCAATAATACAAAATGTAATCCCGCACTTTCAGTGACCGAAGCGGAGTCTATTTTAGACGGCATTTACGCCAATTATATAACTAAGATCATACATTCACAGGACGAGGCGATACAAAACATCATCAAAAAACGCGATACATCCATCATTAATTTTTATCAAAGTTTGGTGTAGACACTTTACAAGATATTTTGTTTTGCTACAATATATTGTTTTATGTTTCAAAATTTGGGTAATCTAAGTGACGATTCTTGGAAATATAATAGTTTATACAATATCATTCAGCCAAATATAAAATCAGAGTCGAATATTGGAATCGTTTCGAATCCACTACAGTTTTCGGATATTTCTAACAATGTGGCATTGTATCAACAATATTCAGATGCGCTTTTTTCAAATACGAGCAATGCGTTGAATACGACATCTTCCGACAACTCTCCTTTAGGAAACCGTTATTTTTATGACACTGAAACCCAGTGTAATTATAAAGATAGTAAAGTAAATAAATCTATTGCTGTTGACGGTATGGGGTTTAGTGTGACAGATATAAGTAATGTCGGTCTTATATATAGTGCTCAAGGGAATTTAAAAATGATTCAACCTGAAATTATTCCGGACAGTATTCCTCATCAGTCTGATCCGAACGACAGTACATGTGTTTCCGTAAATTTACAAAAGAGCAATGCGGCGAACGATGTGGGTACAAATTATATATCGGTCAAGGACTATCAACGTTTGAATTATTCAGCTTTTCCGAATAACTGTAAGAAAACGACAGATACAGACCCATCCGTACCATGCGCAGACGCAGACGAAGGATTCGATGGTCACAGAGGGAGTCACGGGGGTGAACACTCCAGAGGATCCGGTCATGGTGATAGTGTGGTAGTTGGGCATGGAGGACACTATAACAGACATACACATTGGATTGGGGGAGGTGGGGGTGGTGGTTATAACGGATATTATGATTTTATGCCGACTTATCTTTGGACTTATCCTTGGTATTACAACCATGGGGTAATAGTAGAAGATGACGAAAAAGAGGATTTAGAAAGGTCTACCAATATTTATTTACAACCCGATCTGATCAGTGGATTTTTTCTGGGGTCCATTACTGTGTTAGGTCTGTACATTGTATTTCGCATGATTAAAAAATCTCGCGAATGAGTACAATATGTAAAATATTCGTGTCTATTTTACATATTAGATTAAATTTGTACACGTTTGTAGATTTCCAGTGCTACCAAAGCACCAAATACCTCTGCTAAGATGTAAGGAAGCAAGTCTTCAATCGGCATTTTTCCGAAAGACGCCATGGCCACACTCACCGCCGGATTCACGTAGCCGCCGCTCAATTCTTTGGTTAAAAGTAATACTAATGCCAACGCAGCGCCGATCGCAATGGGATTGCCAGTAGCCAAAATAACAAATACGAAGAAACATGTTGCGAAGAATTCGACTAAATATTTATTCAACATAATTCCACTATAATGTATGTATTGAAAAAAATATACATTATTTTGATTAACGACGACGGGTCGCCATCAAAGGGACATAGGACGCGTGGTTTTGGTCGCCGCCGAAAGATTTGTCGTTGTAATTGCGATTTGTAGTATGGAGTTTTTTGTAACGAATGTAATCCGAAGAATCGGGAACGTAACGAATATTGCACGTGGATGAAGGAATGCCGGTTCCGTCACACTGGCTGATGATACTGCCAATAGGTCCCTGGCGACCCGGAAACGTCTTGTTAACTTGGTTGGGGCCACCACAAACGTAGTTATTACGACCCAAAAAGTCGCCTAAATTGTTTACAGCACGAAACGGGGTTGTAACGCGTTTGCGGCCGTTTACTGTTCCTACCGCATAAGCTGTGTTCCAGGACTTGCGCAATATTTTGCTATCAATGACGTTGTTACTGTCTTTAACGTTATTTATAGTTTGAACCGGAGAATATCCTTGGTACGGCCCCCCACCCAAACTAGTTTGTGATACAACAGATGATGACATATTTTATATAATTGTTTAGTATATAATAAGAAAATAATAAAATTATGGACGATTCCGTCAACGAAGAAACGGCGGAACCCGCGTTCCCCAGTAATAAAAATGTAGACAAGATCACTTTAGAACTTTTAATGAATAATCAAATGTATAATAAATATTTATCTAAAGCGGACCCTCAAAAGTACGAAGAAAATCAAAAATTCAAAGAAAAACTACAACGCTACAAGGCCCGTATCCTTAAAATGACGGACGATCTGATCGACGATCCCAAAAAATCGATAAATAACGAGATTTTTGAAACTTTTTCAAATTATGTAAATTCGTGTGTGAAATTCATCGAAACCAAGGACTTGGAAGAACAAACCACTAAAGATTCTTATTCATCTGATGACGAAGATGTTTTATTTGACGAAAAATACATGAATCCGAGTTCCGAAAATACCGCCATAGATTTTCCCAAATCTTATTGGGGATGCCCTGTGGTAAAATCGAAGAACCCTCACATAGATAATGATATTCGCGCGTTTGCCAGCAAAAAATATCGCAGATAATTTGTAATACTTTTTATCACAAGATAGTATAAGATTGTAATAAAATGCTTTCAGTTTTCACGGGATCGAAAAAACGCCAAACGAAAAAAACGTATCATAATGCTTTGAAAACAAACTGTAGCCCTATAGTAGACGGAAAAACAGTGACGGATGACACCTGTTTTACTTCGGACATACTTACGCAGATAAAATCGGATTATAATCACGTGAACAAAACAAATCCTATTACTTTTACAGATCCTAAAGATATACTGAAAGAGTTGCGCAAAAGATTATCTAAGTGTTCGAAAGAAGAGTGTTGGTTGAGTCAGATTAAAGATACCGCGTTGAAAAAGAAAATAGAATCGTATGTATTTGCACCCAAGCATCCCGCTGAATGGAATTATAATCCCAACGAATGGTTATCGAACCACGATATATTCAATGTTTTAGTACAGTATGAAAATCGCTACCCTAGTTTCGAATTCATCGGGCCGAGTTTCATCGATTTCGACGCCAAACCGTCGGGATCTGGCGATAAGTGCGTTACAAATGAATTATGTCAATTTTCATTGAAAGATCACTTGGATAAAAACCACAAAAATATAGCAGTCGTCTTTAATTTAGATAAACATACTCAATCTGGTTCTCACTGGGTCTCATTGTTTATCGATATTCCAAACCAGTTCATATTTTATTTTGATAGTGCCGGAGAAAAAATTCCCCCCGAAATTATGGTTTTAGTCAAACGTATTCAAGATCAAGGACGCGGACTCAATAATTTGCGTAAAACTCAAAAACGTTCCCAAAAAAATAATGCGGCGATTCGTTTCAAATTCTATGAAAATTGGCCACTAGAACATCAATACGGTAACACAGAATGCGGTATGTATTCCTTATTCTTTATTATCACCATGTTAACCGGGAAAACTGAGGATAGAACCTTCAAAACCGCTCGAGAAAAGATTAACTTTTTCAAAAAAACGCGCGTTCCCGATAAATATGTGGAAAATTTGCGCTGGAAATATTTCAACGATTAAGGTTTGAATCTTTTGTCACTATATTTCAAGAATGAGAACTAAATATCCTAGAAAGAAACAACATACACATAAGAAAAGGCATTTTAAAAGGGGTGGAACTAAAAAAGTGAGAACGGTTTTTTCTCCGTCTTTTTTAAACGATGACAAGATGATGGACAACACTTTTGTTTATGACGATAAAAAGAATGAAGGGATGTTCTGTACATTTAGAAAATATTTGAACGACATTTACTACGATGTAGAAGAATATTTGTCAGCAATCAACGCTGACAAGAAAGAGTTGGTAAAACACGGAAATATCCGATTACAAGGATACGATATTATTCGATCATAAAAGAATGTGATATTATATATGTATCCCATTTTTAAAAATATTATTATACTTACCCACATGATTATGATTATCAGGAATACCGTCAATTTCACGACATTTGCCAAGTATTCTTTTGTTCGACAAATCCCCGTTTTGCCTCAGCCTAAACAAAAAATGATATGTATATCTCCCGGCGGGTTCAAAGGGTTTTACTTGATGGGCATCATCTCATACATAAAAGAACATTACAATCTGAACGATTATGTATTTTCCGGCGCAAGTGCGGGGGCGTGGAACGCCGTGTTATTCACCTACAAGGGGGATTTGAAAAAGTTGATACATAAAGTGATTGGCAACAAACCCTACATATATAAGAATGAATCCATACGCGATTTTGAATTGCTTATCAAAAAGCGCATTTTAGAAAATTCGAGAACCGCCGATTACGATCTATCTTCGGTCTATATTGGAGTAACCACTTTTAAAAACCCGTTCAGTAATCCTACCCCAGATACACTGAATAAGAACGGCATTATTTCAATCACCAACTCCAAACTGTGTTTGACTACGAGTGTTTATTCTAACTTTCGTGATTTAGAGGACGCGCTCGACTGTTGTATCGCCAGTTCTCATATTCCTTTTGTTACAGGCAATCTGTTGAATATTTATAAAAATCGTTATGTTTTTGATGGTGGGGTATTTCCAAATCCGTATTATAATATGTTGGAATCATCGTTACAAATCACGCCCAACATGTGGGAGGCTCCCGTATCCAAGAATAAATGGTTTACTATAGAAGATTATACAACATTGTTGTCCAAAGAAAAGTATAATTTTTATGAGCTATTCAACGATGGATATAAGGATACTAAAAATAATTATAAAAAACTGGATAAAATATTTATCACCAAAAAACCATAGAGAAATCGGGTAATTATACCTATAATGTCGCAATTTATTAAAAACGATAACCAATCGTTACTATGGAACACTATACAACAAACCGCCCATTTTAAAACCAGCAACTCATCTGATGCTATCAAAGTTCAACTGTTTAAACAGATTATGAAACAATTTTATGAACAAATTAAAATAAAACGCCCTCATCAAAAACTTAGCCGCTTAGAATTGGAGAACTACAACAAACAAACGATTCAGACATTTTTAGGTCAACTGCAGAAACACGATATGACGATGTTTACACCTTCGCGCACTGTAAATGCGCGCGGTAACGTTACTTTGCCTTATGTACCATCGGAATCGCCCCCCGAAGGGGGTGATTTAAATCGGCAAAGGTATAAAGAGTTCAACAATTCTCCGGATTCGGGAGACATTTTTCGGGCACCAGGTGGGCCATATGCGGCCGCCGAGTCTACAAAACATGTAACGTTTCAAATTGCCGAAAACGGCGTTCCGCCCATGAGTTTTCGTCCGGTTCAACCCATCGGAACAAAAGAGAACCCGATGGACGCGTTTACACAGCGTCAGCGCGAATATGAAACAATGGTAAAGCGCGATGTTCCGGTAGAGCCCAATTTCAAGTTACAAATAGAAGACACGGTTATTGAAAACATGGATGAACTGTTAGAGGCACAAATACGTCAACGAGAGCTCGATTTACAACAAATCAATCCTACGGGTTCTCTTGTGTCGCCCCCCAACAAACCTATTAAACCTATCGCAAAACCGGCATCTCATGCGTTCAAAATACAGGAAGATGCCGAAAATATTGCCATGGAGGTTCTCCCTTTACAAAATGACATTTCTACCCCGACGTGGTTCAAAGAGTTTGCGGATTCTTTGAGAGAGATGAAAGAGGAGATGTCACAATTGACGACAGAGATAAGAACCATTTACAAAAAGTTTGTAGAAAAAATGCCGGAGAACCTGAACGAAAACGAAGAAAATGGTTAGATCATGATAAAGAATATTCCTACACAGGCAAATATATGAGACATAAAGTGACAGATAATATGAGGAACACAACACCATTTATTGGAGGAAAATACGTTACTCATATAAAAGAAAAAAAACATGGTGATCATGGACAAAACATACCAAAACAAAAGATAAAACGAAAGATTTCTTAGGAGAAGTGTATATAAAATCGACAAAAGAATGGAGGTTCTCGCCGCTATAGCATCTATTTTATGTATCAAAGAATGTTTGATAGGTTTGTACCAAAACGCAATAGAAAACACAAAGTTCGCATAAATCGCCGACAAAAGAACACTCTGCATCCGCGTTTTTTTAATAAACAGGATGTACACGAGGAAGGGTAGTAAAAATATATGGGAACTTCGATAAAGTAACATATGATTGAACCAACGCGACGAATCTTGTGTTAAAAGCAAATATTTATTTTTTATGTTTTCTATAATTTTTCGGGGGCGGATCATTAATTTGTTTTACATTAGTTGTACATTAGTTTATCAACAGTTAAACTATTCGAATCTATTTTGTGTTGAAAAATCATAAAATTGATTGTTTTCGATCTTTTTGGTGAGTTGTTACAAATAACAGACATGGCTACCATGGCAATGACAATGAACGTTGTAGATATTTTCGGCAAATTGAAAGGGATGCCGGGACTTCTGGGGGACATTTTCGAGTATGATGATACATACAAGTGTGTTTTCAAGCAGGCAATTCTGCCAAACTTGTGGCACGAATCCTGGAAGTCTTGGTATTACCGCATTGAGTGTCCCTACGAACACGCGGTCGCAGGGTATCTCACCGAGAATTGGGGGGTTTGGGACGAGAGCCCCGGTCGCGACATGTCGCGATGGTTTCGCGACAACTATTTCCCCGACGGTATGTCGTTCATCAAACATGTTGATGAAAAAACCGGAAGAATGATGGTAACTGCGAAAATGTCTTATAAAGACAAACGACAATACACTGTGTTCCGCGGTATGGTTCTTACTCAAAAACAGTACACCGAAGAATGTGGGGAAGAGACGCCCAACGATATCCGCTATCTGGATATCTACAAGGATTTGGATCACGATTTGACTGTGTATATTAGATTGTTTTGAATCTGCTCCCCCAACCAAACAAAACATTAAAAAACGACGTGTAAATGTGTAAATATTGTATTTTTTTGTTGGAATGAATATAAAACCACGGCAATAACTATACCTATAATATTATGTCTATTCCTAAAATTCTACACCAGATTTGGATCGGACCTAAACCGATGCCAAGTAAATTCATGAATACATTCCGTGATAAACATCCAGATTTTGAGTACATTCGTTGGACGGAGACGGAAATGGAAAAACGTGGATTGAAATTGGAGTGTGGCCAGGCGATTGAACGTATGTCGGAAATCAACGGAAAAGCGGACATTATTCGTTGGGAAATTCTCTATCAATATGGGGGTATTTTTCAAGACGCCGATTCCGTATGTTTGGAGCCGTTTGACGACATTTTTTTAGAAAAAACCGCGTTTGCCGGTTTTGAGAACGAGACCGCTCGTGCGGGTTTGGTCGCCACAGGGACCATGGGATTTCCCCCCAAACACCCACTTTGTCGCGCGGCAATCGACTGGATGTTGACGAATGACACTTGTCCTGAGACGTGCGGAAAACGTGCTTGGTACACCGTGGGCCCCGGGCTCTTGACGCGTTTACTAGAGACAGGTAAATATCCGGATTTCAGTGTATTTCCCAGTTATAGTTTTATTCCTTATCATTTCACGGGGTTGAAATACGAAGGTCACAAAAAGGTGTACTGTTTTCAAGAGTGGGGGTCGACCAAACAAAATTACGAGATTATGAACCAAATTGAGATACCCGACGATTTGAAGACCCCCGGTGAGTGGGTATCAGTATTGGTTTCGAGTTACAATACTAAATATATGTACATCAAAGAGTGTTTGGAGTCTATCAAGTCGCAAACCGGTCATTTTGGTATTGAACTGGTCTGGATCAACGATGGCTCGGACGATTTGAATTCGCGTTTACTGGAACGAGAACTGGACCAATTCACAAAAACGACACGGTTTACTAAAGTTGTGTATGAACGTTCCGCAATCAACCGTGGTATCGCCGCATCACTTTACGACGGAATCCAAAAATGTTCCCACGAACTGATAATTAAAATGGATTCGGACGATGTGATGTTTCCCGACCGCATTCAAAAACAGTTGGATTTTATGCGATCTACCCCAGATTGCGTCATGTGTGGTACCGACCTTCAAATGTTTCAGGTAAATCCCCACAATCCCAAGGACCGTTCCTTGCTGCAACGAACCAACCATCCCCCACTCATTACGTGGGATATGTTTCGTCAACGTCAGTCCGACTGGTTTGCGAACCATCCGACATTGTGTTATAAGAAGTCTGCGATTTTGGCGGTAGGAAATTACGACATTACTATGGGCAGTTGTCTACAAGACTATGAAATTGAGCTGCGAATATTGAAAAAATATGGAAAAATTTACAATATTCCCGAAGTGTTGCTCTATTATCGCATTCATGGGGATCAAGTCACCTTCAACGGCAATGCCTCCAATCCCGAAAATAAAGCAGCGCGTGACCGTGTTATACGCAACATTTTGGCAAATTAGAAGTCTTTGTTGACGTGGTCGATCAATATCAGCAAATCGCGGTGTAAAATCATCAAGTCTTGTTTTTTGTCCGCATCTTTCATGTATTTTATACGTTCCTCAAGGTCGCGTTTCAAATTCTGTAACGAATTCTTGTAAGTCATAATCTTGTCGGTGCGTCCGTGACTACGCGCCAACAACATCCATCCTAAATGTTCAAACATATGAACAAACCACTTATGAAGACCGCTATAGGTGGCCTCGCAACAGGTCTTTTTCATGGTACGGTTTTTCATATTACGTTTGCTTTTCATACTTCGGCCAGGCATTTTGTAATTATATATATATTACAATTACAAAAAAAATAACGCAGTTACTCGTACAGGGAGTTGAACCCTGCCACTGGACTTATAAGGACCATATGCGAACCGATACATTATACGAGCATTTGTGATGGGCGCGTCATTCCCATACTATTAGTAGTACAATTTCTTTATATTTATTACATAAACAATCTTTACTTGCGGCGCTTGAGGGTCTTTTTTCTGCCGTATTTACAGTATTGGCGCTGTGAGAACCCGCGTGGACGGCGACAGTTGATGCTACGTTTGTATTTAGCGGACCATGTGTGGCGACGGGTTTGCATCTATCTATATACAATTGTTACAGATTTTCGATAAAAATGGTTGTACCAAGGTTCTCGAAATATAAAAACAAAAGGTCCCTAGAGTTGTCCGTCGCTCATTTTATTTTTCGAGAGTCCAACAATGATTCTACTTTTATTTTATGTATTCGAGAACCTTGACGCGTCAAAAATCGTCATTTTCATGATTTTTATTCTATTTACACTTAGGTCAAACGCAAAAAATGTGATTTTATGACGTTATTTTTGTTCTCATATTCCAAGGTTCTCAACTTTGATTCGTATTGTCGTCTCATGATATTTTTTTCCATCTGCGTGCGTTCTTCGTCCATTCTTTTTTGCGCCAGCATTTTTTCCATGGGTGTCAAATCTTGAGAACTGCGGGTTTGTGCTAAATGATCCATAGAGGTGTATTTGGCAACTTTTTCATAATCTTCTTCACCCACCGTCATGAGGGTTTGATCTTTGTGTACTCGACGTAGATCATCGTATTTCAATTTACCGAATAAATCGCAAGAAACATATCCGCCGTCTTCAAACGGGTTCTCGTCTTCGTTGTAAAAATTCGTTCCTCCGGCACCACGACTGTAAAGGTTCTCCACCCCACGGTACTGAATCATCTCGTTGGATTTTTTTCTCAGTTCTTGAAATTCCTGGGCCATCCCTTTGGGAGTGACACCCTTTTTCAAATCATATACCGGGTCTTCTTTATGGAACCATTCGTTTTTGGTGGGGTCGGGTTTGGAAGACATGTTTTGTTCGAATAATTCGTTGAATTTGTGGTTAAAATTTTTGGATTCCATTTTACCGATGACTTTATTCATGCGTCTATCTTCAGTGGTAGAATTCGGTGCTTCATATTTTATTTCTGTCGTGGGAACTTCACGTGCTTGTTTGGTTCTCTCTTCGTAAAAACCCACAATGATTTCAAATGCTCGTTTGTAAAATAGAAAATAATCCGCGGGCATCTTGGACTTGTCGGGATGCATCCAGAGAACTTTTTTTTTCGCCGTTTTCAAATCATCAATATTGAAATGAGTGTCCAAGTCAAACAGAGCCAATAATTCCTCAAAGGAATAAGATTGGATGTTTAAATTATGTATATTTTCGCGACTCATTTAATTTATCTTAATACATTTTTTATATGGAAACAACATAAAAAATATATCATACAATATAATACATGCCGCAATACGAAACAGAACTTGGTACTACAGATGAATTTGGTGAAGAACTGAAAAACAATAACCCCGGGATTATTATGGTTAAATTTGGCGCAACGTGGTGTAAACCGTGTAAGAAGGTCGACGCGCTTATCAAAGAGCGGATGTTACAGTTGCCTGACAACTTTCGGTGTTTTATCATTGATATCGATGAACATTTGGATGTGTATGCTTTTTTGAAATCGAAACGTATGGTGAACGGAATACCCAGTGTATTGGCTTGGAAAAAAGGCAACGAAGGAACGGTACCGGATGCGGTAGTAGCATCATCCAATTATACGGAAATCAATGCGTTTTTTGATGGTTGTTTGAAAATGGTTTAACACCTTTTAGAGGGAGTTTTGTGTTTTCTAGTACGTTTTTTGCGAATCGATTTACGACGTTTAGTGCGGATTTTTCCGCCAACCGGTTCCTTCTTTTCCTCTTTTTTGTCTTCTTTCTTTTCCTCTTCGGGAACGGGTTCTTGTGCTTTGGGTTCCTCTTCAGGCTCGGGTTTTGACTCTTCTGATACAGTTTCCTCTCGAGGTTTAGATTCTTCTTCTTTTTTACTCTCTTTTTCTTCAGTTTCATTCTCGGGAACCGTTTTGGCGATTCTTTCTTCCTTGGCCGGGCTATCTGGAACAGGAACAGGAACCGCCACTACAGGTTCCGTTTCCACCGGAATTGGCATCATACTTGGTCCCGGAATCATGGTTGAAGGTTCCTCTTTTTTGGGCGAAACACTCTCGAATAAATCAAACTTTTTTTCAGGGGCATTCGCGGACTCCATCACAGTAACGTAACCTAACACCAATGTAGTGACCGCGATCAACCCATAGAAGGTAGCAGGTTCACCATTGTAGGTATAATTTGCCGGATTTATATTTGACAAGAATTGTTGTAAAGATACCATAATTTGAAAATAATATATTATAATATAATAATATTATTTTCAAGGCCGCGCATAACCGATTACCGCACACGCGATACGTTTACCAGCATTACCGTTTACCAAACTAGCAGCGTTTGATCCGGTACCACAATCGTCGGCATCGGCATGTATGATTAACCCCCGTCCAATGATGTTGGATTTGGTCCCGTGTAATTTTATGATGCGATCTGTGAATTTGGTCTTTACATTTCCCTGAGAATCCGCATACAAATTTCCTAAATCGCCAACATGTCGATCTTTGGAATCACGACCGCCATGATTTTTGTGATAAGGATTGAAATGCATACACATACTTTCGCATCCGTCCGAAAGATCCCCGTATTCGTGTACATGAAACCCGTGAACACCACCCTTTTTCAGTCCACAAATGTCTATCGTAATCTCCACCTCATTTTTTTGAGAAGTCTCTGAGAATACCACGGTTCCGTAGACTTTGGATCCAGGGGCCTTATCAAACACCGCAATCGCCTTCATAAAATGTATATTATATAGAATACATTTTATATGTCTAATACACCTCAAAATGAATACAATGAATATGCGGGGGACTTCATGTATTTGTGTGTTTTTTTTACGGGAGCCACACATCCTTGACTGCGCGTGCGCTGTAAAGCACTACGTTGTACATTGACATCACGTTGACTACCAAAAGACTGATTTGTAGCCGTGGGATTTAAACTTTGACCGATGGCCCGATTACGTTTTTTTGCTATAATATCCGACGCGTCATGATTGCCACCAATCCAGCGTTTTTGTAGCGTCGTTTTGGGCCCATCAATGATGACTTGGTGGTCGCCAAGACCAAGTGCTTTCCTTTCAATGGTTTTGTTACCAACGACTCGGGTCAAGGAAGAAGGAGCGTTTATACGGCTAAATGTGCGTCGTCCAAGAGAAAAAGAGGCATCATTATCACTGGTCAATTCTTTCATGGGCATGGAGCGCACAAAAGATAATACGCCATTATTCATTTCGCGTTTGATCGGGGGTCCCAATGGTGTATTCGACATGTACTATTATATATCTTGTATATAAAAATCTGTGAATTCAAAACTGTCTAGACCGCGAAACAATGAACCTATATTGCTCGCCATCGGTGATTTATCAAATATTTCCGGATATTTTTTGATGATATCGAGTTTTTCCGCTTGAGAAATTTGATCCGACTGTAATTTTTTTAGCAAAGCCATCTTGTAGAAATAAACACTCGTCCTGGTTTTTTTGTCCAGTTCGTCAATATCGAACGTTTCTTCGGAAACCTCCCACCCTTTGCGACAGTCGCAACCATCCCACGGTTGCGGAGAACGCTGCATAGTTTGATGGGGCTTGAAGATTTTTTTGACGGATTTCAGTGTGCGATTTTCCGAATTCTTATCAATATTAAATACGTCTTTATCAATAACCAACCCTTTACTCGTATTTACCCTGACCGACGTATTATTTTTTAAAAACAAAAAATACAGACAATTCAGTAAAAAGCAATACATTCATATAAAGTATATACTATATTTTTTATGTGGTTTACACATTTGATAGAGATTCTACAATTCGGAGCCTTATTCTGGGCGCTTGACGAGGTATATTATCATTATTGATCGGAACTGCATTATTTTCTTCGGGATCAGGTGGAGGCTCTACGGCATTGCTCCGCGACCTTTTCATTTCTTCCAAGTAGTTTGCCAAATCTGTCTTCAAACGGGTTTGATAATCTTTCAAATATCGGGTGGCATTGGCCATTTCCTGATTGACGATCCGCTTTGCCTGTTTAGCTTCACGAAGAGCATTTTCTAAATTACGAATAACATCATTTTGGTACTGTATCTGTAAATTGTATACATGGTTGTAGTCACGAATATTATCGGTAATCTCTTTGAACGCAACACGTATATCTTTGATCTTTTGTTTCAGAGTTGGATCAATCTCCGTACGGCAACAAGGACACGAAAAGATCTTATGTTCAACGGTTCCGCCCGTTGGAAGTGTCACTGTTTTTACCGTATGTTTTAACTTTTCAAAACATGTTTCGTGAAAACGGTGCCCGCAACTTGTGGTATGTATTTTTTTGTTTTTGAAATTCAAAGCATCCAAACAAATGGCACACGCTTCCTTTTCGGGTTGACTCATGTCAGAGGAACCTTGATAGAGAATATGATGTAATGGTAAATATGTATTCAATGATACTTACCATTTTAGAATCAATTTTGATATTTTAGTGGACAACTGTTTTTGTGATGGGCTCAGGAAGCTCATACTCGTACGACTTGGACTGAAATTTTCTCTCATACCACTTTTCTTTAATATTCTGTGGCAAAACACACTTGTGATGCCGCTCGTATTGTTCTGGGCTGTCATAAAAAAGAGTGATATGCGTTTTAGTAGGAATACAGTTCATCCTCGCCTTGAAATACATCTGTTCGTCAGATGAACCGATTCGGTGGTTAGTTCTCACCCCGGTAATCGGATCGCGCATTTTATTTCCAATATTCACTCCACTGTTGTAAAACTCAATACGCGCCTTTTTTTGATTCTTTTTAATATGGTAGCTAAAATAATCCTTATCCGCACGCTTTGCGTCTTCAATTATCTTTTTATTCTTATTTTTAACTGAATTTGCTTTACTTTCCAACGTATAAAAAGTATCACCACTGACTACTGAAGTCGTGTCGTCTGCGTTGGGATGGTAAGAATCTTCGTAATACATCATTAAGATGTGCGGCTCGAGGGAACGGTCTATATATGAACTGAGCTGGGTATTGAATAATACTATGATATCTTTATATTGATTCAAAAATGTTGTTGCGGGTTTCAAACAACATTTTTTTCGAATTATAGTATAAACTATGTCAGAGGATGTTATTTATGAAGCCATTAAAAAAGTTTATACAGACACTGACGACGATATTTCTGAACCGAGTTTTATAAAAGGAAGTATGAGTGTAGTAGAAACTGTCAACAATTACATAGCCATGTTCTTCAATTTCGTTCTTCAAATGAACCCGGTTCCAGAAAACAACATGATCGGATTTTCACGGACCATAGGACTCATCATTGTTGTCGCATTTTTAGGATTCGTCATTGTATCGCCGACGATTCTTATTTACTTTATGAATTATAAATCGCCACACGACGTTAAGAACACATCATACATGAAAATATCCAATTACCAGAATAAATATATTATGATAACTTCGTCGTTTTGGATAATCATGTTTTGCACAATCATATTGTTTTGCCCAATAAAGGCGGTTTAAACCGTATCATCGTGTGGATTGTAGTCCTTTAAAAATTCGTTTAAAATACCCAGGTCGAGATTATCTTTCAAATTTTCGATAATCTCTACATCGTGAGGGTTTCTTCCTACAGAATCATTGAATTTTCTAACATATGCCGAAATATATTCCATATGTATTTTCATCTTTTCTTCTGCGCGCTTTTTTTCCTCTTTTTCTTTCTCCCTCTCTTTATGTTTTTCGTGGTTGTCGGTGTGTTCGTCTTTTGATCTATGAATATTCTCTTCAATATCATTTTTGCTAGATTTATCGAATTCACTGTATTCAATTTCGTTAAACTTTTCGTAAATACTCTCCCTACCGAAAAAATCTTCAGAAAACGTATTGCGGCGTACACGGTTAACATCTTTATACCAATGGTGGCGGCTTTCGTTTGCGGGTATAATAATATCACATATATCCGGTTTACGCAGTTCATCAAAACGACGTTTTTGTATATCTTCAAACTGTTTTCTTCGTTCTGCGGAGTCGTCTCCTTGAAAAGCTTTTTTGAAATCTATTACCGTCTTTTCATCTATACTGGGACTAGTTTCCATCAAGCGGTCAAATTCAGCCCGACATATTTTTAAAAATTGACCGGCGTCCATGCGTTCATCCGGATCTTTGGCAAGTTCTATACGAATGTTTCTGGCGAATTTGTCCCAAGAAATACCCGATACACGATGTGCTTCATTCAATTCGGATATTTTCAAATACTGTTGTATAGTGGTGGAAATTCCGATTAGAATATTGATTGATCCAATAACCATGGGTGCGTAAACTTGCGCATCTATAGGCAAACTTGTTTGTGCGAAAGATGCGGTACCGCTGATAGTGGACAATGCGATTGCCGGTATAGTAAACCAAGCGTGACGTGCAGATAATTTATGATGACATTTTGTATGTAACCATTTATAACATTGTGCTATATCACACCATTCTACCATAATCAATTCATTTTCTTGTGACCATTTTACTGGTTGTGGGACAGATTTTGACATTACTACGCTATTCACTGCGTCGTTATTTTCGGAGTGTGAATCTTTTTTATCCATATAGTGTATTATTATTTTTTAAAACCAACGAATTCTATTAATTCGTTTTTGTAGTATTTTTGCCTTTTACAAACGCGTTGAATGGTGGTTTATTCGTTTTTTTGTGCGGATGTGGTGGTGGTGGAGTGGGTTTATTTGGTTTTACTTTCGCCACAGGTACCGGTATTTTCGATACAGATGCGGATACAGATACAGAATTTTTATTCGAATTTTCTGAAACCGCAGAAATAGCCTGTGAGGGGAGATCGTCGTTGTCATGTATCTCGTCACTGTCTATTTTATCATTCATAGTAATTAAAGTTTGGCTTAATTTGTTTTTTTTGGAAGAAACCGAATCGTCGGGCTCGGCCACGGGTTCTGCGTCGGGCTCGGCCACGGGTTCTGAATCGGGCTCGGCCACGGGTTCTGCATCGGGCTCGGCCACGGGTTCTGCGTCGGGCTCGGCCACGGGTTCTAAGTCGGGCTCGGCCACGGGTTCTAAGTCGGGCTCGGCCGCGGGTTCTAAGTCGGGCTCGGCCACGGGTTCTGAGTCGGGCTCGGCCACAGATTTGATACTATTTATTGGAGGAGACGGAGAAGAGTTGTTTTCTAAATTATGTATCGCCATCTCTTGTAAAGTTTTAAATTTGGAATCACACATATCGTCTACTTCATCAGAACACAATGTCAACGGAGACTGATTTTTAGATTCTATGTAATTAAACTTATCCGGTTTTATGAAACTGTCTAAAAATTTCTCATTCTTGAGATCGTCTTCATTGAATTCGGACTCGTACAACGATTTTTCGTTAGAAATGTCGTACTTGATAGAAGAATAAATGTTCTCGTCAAATTCGTCTTCAAAGTATTGTAGTTGCTGACCCCGGATTGTATCTTTCAACTGATCCTCATTTCTCTCCTTTTGGCTAAGAGATAGTTCTTCATAATTCCGAAGAATGTTTGCTCCACTATCTTTATCAAAAACGTTTTCGGTTAAAATAAAATTGGCCTTTATCATGATATTCACATCCAAATCGTTGTTATATTTTTGAATCTTGTTTAAAACGTGTTTCAGATAATTTTTTTGTGTTTGATGATAAAAATGGATATAGTTCAAGTACAATTTAATCTGCCCAATAAGTAATTCATCTTCGTACTCCAAAGTATTCAAAAAAATCAAAATAGAAAATCCTACCAGGTTATTCTCCTTATTTTTCTTGATATTTTCAATCTTTTGTTCGTGTAAAGCAAAGAGTTCTTCCATAAAAGTTATTATCCTGGCATGAATAGTTTGAATATCCTCGATTTTGTATTTAAAAAATGGATCAATGTCCTTGTATATTGGCAAAGATTCGGAACGCTCTTCGGCAATACCATTTTCTGGTTTTTCAATAACGTTCTCAAAGGACAACATTGTTAATGATGTTTGAGAAACATTGTTCGTATCCAAGTTTTCTAAAACGGGATTATTTACTTCAATATTATTTTCTTTGCACTGAATTGAAATAATATTATATAATTTATAATAATCACCATACATGCGATTTTGTATCAACGATGTCAATTTATTGTAGTTCTCCAATTCCATATTCAACACTTTGTACTGGAAGAAGAGAGAGTCCAGACAAAACAAGAACACCTTGTTTTTATTTGTCTTCACCAGTTCGTTGTACTTTTCTTTGATACTCATCGTTTTTTCAGAAACCACCGTTTTCTCGGCGTCGATTTTTTCATATAAATCGACTATTTCCAAAAAATCTTGTCTTATATTTTTTAATACCACCTCTTTCATTGTGTATATATTTTCGATAGACTTTATATTTTTATGTAAACCATATATAAATTTTATATTAGTATACGACAAATGAACCGCAGTGAAATATTATTCCATAATGATGAAACTGTCCTATTATCTCCCAAAATGCGACAGCCTCACATAGAAAGTGGTTCCGTACAATACGGCATTTTAAAATTGGTGTTCCCTAAGGATGTTATATTACCCATTATAAATATCCGCATTAAATACGGTTTCATCTATGACAACGAATGTACCAAAGAATGGCATACCGAATATGTGTTTTATAATCTCTGCGGTTTCGAAGAATATATATTTTATATTGCTTGCGATAAGCATGATTTGTATGATTTGGAAATCGAATTAGATTGTGGTATAGAAGAATTAAACACCGTCGTATATTCTTATCCGCCACTTATCGATGTCGGCACCTATGAGCTTGAAATCACCGATATATCATCCTATTATGAAAATCCCGTAAAAATAAACGAAGGTCTAGAATATTGGACGTAATATATTTTTCAAAAAACAACCATATAAAAATAGTTGATCACTTTATACAAATATTTTCTTTCATGTCGGAAATCTTGGAAATACCCGAAAATTTTCAGTCTACAGTGGTAGATTTTGTCAACGATTTAACTACCACTTTCCCGGAATATGCCAACTTATGGAAACATTGGGCAGATCCAAATACCGACGTGTATGAGTTCCGTTCCTTGTTCAAACACTGTTTAACCGTTTATCCTGAACGTTTTTTTGATTTATTATATCAAAACGACGACATTTTCAAACCAGACAGCAATACGAATGTTATGTTTTTACCCAATGTAGATTTCAAAATACTTTATCATTGCGAGGGGGTTACTGAAAATACACAAAAGTCGATGTGGAAATATTTACAGCTCATTTTGTTTACTTTAGTCGGTTCCATCAAAAATAAGAATAAATTTGGCGAGTCGATGAATATGTTTGAAGGAATCGACGAAAATGACCTCCAAGACAAAATGAAGGAGACGATTGAGGGAATCAGCAAATTTTTCGGTGAAAATTTGGAATCCGCGGATTCTAAAGAAGGCGAACCGTCTAATACAGAGGAGAAGACGGATTTTGATTTTGATAAGACGACCGGAATGCCAAACTTGGAGAATTTACATGAGCATCTGAAGGGTCTGTTTGATGGTAAGATTGGTCGCTTGGCCAAAAATATTGCCGAGGAAATTTCCGGTGATTTTGAGAGTCTTTTGGGCGAGGATTACAAAGATGTTACGAGTACCAAAGACATTCTTAAAAAAATGCTGAAAAACCCGCATAAAATGATGGATTTGGTCAAAAAGGTGGGAGATAAAATAAAAACCCGCATGGATTCTGGAGAGATTTCCAAAGACGATATCATGCGCGAAGCTGGCGATATTATGAAACGTATGAAGGAAATGAACGGAGGTGAGGGCGACGATCAACTCAAAGAAATGCTTAAAACAATGGCACGCACAATGGGCGGAAAAGGTGCCAAGGTAGATATGAATGCTTTTGAACGGATGTCGAAAGCTCAAGAAATGAAGGAACGTATGAAAGCGCGTTTAAATAAAAAGAAGGAGTCGGTCGCAGCCAATTATATTTTAGAAGAAAAAAATCCGAACAACTATAGTTTCAAGTTACCCGGCGACGGAGAACAACCCAGAAGTGCCGCCCCTCCACGGTTTACTGACGAAGAATTGATTGCGGAGTTTGATAAACCGTCCAGCCAACCTCCAACCAAAAGCGGCGGATCCAAAAAGAAAAAGAAGGGCAAGAAATAATATGTTTTTTTATTATAAATGAACCTATTAAAGTTTATCAATGTTCCGGTTTTTATTGTGAGTTTAGCCCTGGGAATATTTTTCGTTTATATTACAACCTCTGCAAAACGTACGATTATTGTTTATCCAACGCACGAAAACGCCAATTTACTGCAATATCGCGACGCGACGCAAAACTGTTTTTCCGTGATTGAGAAAGAAGTAAGTTGCCCGTCGGACCCCAGTAAAATATCCAAAATTCCCGCACAATCATAAATTACCGGATAAAAATAAAAAGGGTAATATATATAGTACGATATGAATTTCAAACGTTTATTGAATACCGAGCTAGGAAGATTTTTCATATCCGTATTGCTCGGGTTAGGTATCGCCACAATGTTTAGAAAAGTGTGTAAAGATAAGAATTGTATGGTTTTCAACGGTCCGATTATTAGTGAGTTAGACGACAAGATTTATAAATACGGTGAAAAATGTTACACTTACAACACAGTTCCGGATAAATGTAATACAAACAAACAAATCATTGATATTAAAGTACCGACTGAAGAAGATAACGAAGCCGAGGCCCAGAATAAAACCGCCAAAATATTGCCGTTGGTCAGTAATGGTACCAATATTTCTCCGGCGCCGGCACCGTCGTCCATTTTCACCATGTTTAGTAAAAATTAATTGTATATGCGTTTTAGAAGAAACATTATGATATAATTCATATAGTATATGGCAGAAAATACTACACGAATTGACGATTTACCCGCTAATATTACCATTAAAATGCCCAACGATATGGGTCAAGTTATGCCTCCCAAAAAAAACGATTATATGGCCAATTCCACCACTTACTCACCCATGAATATTCATCCGAATCCTTACGGCAATTCTGTACAACCCACCCCCAACCACGTACCTCTTCCGGATTTTGCCGGACAAGCGCAGATTCAAATGCCCGCCAATATGATGACGGGCATGGTTGGTAATACTCTGGATAATACTACATTTTCCAGTGAAACTCGCGAATTACTTCAACAAATGCCCTCGGTGCGATTGCCGTCACGGGATATACCGATGAATCAAGCGTCCTACCAACAGGACGAAGAAATAACCCCCAACTATATTCCGAAACCCAAACTCACCAGAGATTACGTGCGCGAGTACGAGGAAGCGTCGGAGAAAAAACTACAAAAACACGAGAAAACCAAGAAGCAAACCGAACGCATTGATCATGCGTTAACCGACAGTCAAACCCCCCTGTTGGTAGCACTACTATTTTTAATATTTCAGTTGCCAATTTTACATACATTGATGTACAAATACTTGACCATTTTGCCCATTTTTCATAGCGACGGTAATTTGAATTTTTACGGCATTCTTTTCAAAAGTTCTCTATTTGGTATATTGTTTTGGGGAGTTCAGTACATTATAAACGCGTTTATGACCTTTTAGATAGACAGGTGTAGTTTGTATTTTGTGTTTTGTAATTAGTAATCAAGAATTGGGAATATTTAGGAATTTTAATTGTTATAATATGTTAATGACAGTCATCAACAACGTTGAAATAGACGATATCCAATACCATAAAAATATTATCAAAGAAGCTATCAACAATAACGAACCGATCGACGACAAATTACATGTAATTGCGGTCATTTCGAATCCGTATTTATTCGCCCGACGCTATATTTTAATGAAGGAATTTATTCATCGTATGGAATTAGAAGAACCCAATGTCGTTTTGTATGTGGTTGAACTCGTCTACGGAAAACAAAAGTACATTATCACGAATAAAAACAACAAACGGCATTTACAAATTCGTTGCGAAACCCCACTTTGGCATAAAGAAAATATGGTGAATCTCGGTATTCGAACACTCTTGCCGAAAAATTGGAAAGCCGTTGCGTGGATAGATGCCGATCTCGAATTTGAAAACCCTACGTGGGCATTGGATACTTTAAAAATATTAAACGGTTCACAGGATGTTGTACAATTATTCAGTCACTGTGTGGATATGTCTCCTACAGGTGAAGCCATGAAAATTTTCAATAGTTGGGGCTATCAATACATAAAGGGACTACCTTATTCCGCAAATGTAATGAATTTTTGGCACCCCGGTTACGGATGGGCTTGTACACGTAAAGCTTACGAAAAAATGGGCGGTTTGTACGACATGGGGATCCTCGGTTCCGGCGACAACATCATGGCCCTGTGTTTTTTACAAAAAGGCGTCAAATATGGATTAAATAAGGAGAACTCGGCCGACTATAAACACTCGGTTCAGGTCTTTCAAGATAAAGTAAAGAATATGCGGTTTGGCTATGTTCCCGGGGTTATACGCCATTATTATCACGGTACAAAAACCAGTCGCAAATATGGAGAACGTTGGAAATTATTGGTCCAACACAAATATTCTCCTTATAAACATATGAAATACGATAAGAATGGGGTTCTGATTCCTACCGAAGACTGTCCACAAAAATTGTTGGACGATATTTTCGAGTATTTCGGTCAGCGCAACGAAGACGATATTTATAAAGACCACAATATTACTACCATGTTGGAAAAAATGACCCATACGAATTATTTGGAGAACCTTGAAAACGACGACGAATTACCGATTGTTGAGACAGTTCTCGAAATCGAAGCTGTATAATGCATCATGTAAAGTAAAAACGCGTATATTTTTACTTTACATACAATAGAAAATCAGAATGATAAGTCCGCCGTTAAATCAAATATGGCCGTCGTTGTGTGACTCTTTTTTGCTTTTTAGATTTCGGTTGGGATTTTTTTTGGGAACTTTTACTTTTCGACTTTCGAGAACCTGGACCCACGGATTTTTCCTCGATTTTCGTCTTTTTTTGCCCAGGCATATATTTCAAAAACCATTCTTCATATTCGCGTGTATTACGTTTATCTTTGAGTTCCTTGTATTTTTCAACCTTTTCTGCTCTTATAGTTTCAAGTGTCGGTTGTTTACCGTAACAATCAATACTGAAACGTTTTAGAAGCCCCTTTTGTTCCAGACGGTTCTCTTGTTCTACTTTGAATAAAAACATGGCCATACACAAAATACGGTCCTTGAAATAATACGTGCGTTTTGTATAATAAAACGCAAAATAGAAACTCAACATCGTATCAATGGTGGCAATTTTAACCTCTTTCTTATCTATTTTGATCATATTATAACTGTGACAAGCAATTGGCTTGTAAATAAATGCCACCGTATCGTTTCCGACCACGATTTCAATGTGTTCAGGAACAAGTTCTCCGATACCCGAATGCACGACCTTTTTGATATTTTTGAATCCGACATGTTCCAAACGCTCCTTCACTATAACCGCGCAGGTCTCAAAATCTTCTGCGATGACGTCGAAATCAGGTATTTTTTTGATCAATCGGTCCTGTTGTTCCTTCGGCATATGTTTCGCATAAAGTGACACCGCATATCCACCGAAAAATACCACGCCTTGGTCAATGAGTGTATCACGTATTACATAATAAATTTTCTCCGAATCTTCCACATTTGATTCCATCTTTCGTTGAAAATCTACTACATCGCAATGAAGATTCGCATTCAGTGGATAATATTCGTTCAACAAAGTGATGCGTTTCAACACCTTTTCCCACCGGGATACATCTCCCGACGGACGCGATAATTCTAAAAACATGTTCATTCGTAAAAAATTGGGCGGTGAATATAAAATACCTGCCACACGTATGGCATCTTTGTACATGACATCAAATATTTCCGGATGAAGATAAGTGATGTCTGCTATAGCAACGAAATTTACGTACACCTTATATGTACCGTGATGAACTCCCGCCTTGGCTTCCACATCCTTGTAACCTTCTTTGAAATAAATGTCGGCCAATTCTTTAGTATCATCCAGTGCGTTTTTCGAATAAAAATCGTAGTCGGGTATTTCAACATCACGGTTATAGAACTGTGCGAATTTGGGCAGAATATTATTGATAGCCGTTCCACCATAACAGATACATTTTTTTTTACGTAAAAAGTTTTCTAAAATAGCGATCATATTTTTAATTTCTTCTGAATTTTGAATCTTCTGTTGTTGTATTTTTTCGGTTTCGTCTACGGCATGACGTAAAATGGCCAATTCACATTCTTGAAATGTCATATTGTTGTCACACAATTCCGAATTATATTTATTTTTCATGAATAACTACTATATACAATAGTAGTTATTTTTCTTATGTGATGGGTATTATAATTGGCAATGGGCCATTATTTATGTTGAGACCCATGGGTGCGGGTGCCAATGCCGGAGTGTTCAGTAACTTGGCGTTATTGTTCACATTTGATGGATAAATCGCACTATTGATATAACGTATCATCTCTGATAATGGTACAAACGCCTTACCAAAATTCGAAAAAACGGACTCGTAACCACCTAAATTGGAATCCACAATATAAAATGGATATGCCATGATTTGTACTCCGTAGTTGATAGGTATGCTGTAGTACGGTGGGTTACTTAACATTCCGAAGATATTTGTTATCAAATCTGGAGTGACCATCTTCATAGATTTAACATCGGTACGGATACCGTCATCCATGATATTTGGGGTCGAATACATTTGCGACGTTATGTTTGAATAACTGTATTTTCGGATAGTATCTCCTCCGCTTTCCATATGTACATAGTCGGCCAAATAATAACAACCGGGTGACTTATTCGCGGGGTCTGGACAGTTTGAATTAAACGTCGTGGCGTAGTTGGGAGCCAAAGACCGGTCCACAACCACAACAATCTTTCCTACCAGATCTTGCAACATCGTATCACCCTTTACTTTAATGATCTTTCCGTTGGAATCGGAATACAACAACGATTTGATAGTAGCGTCGATGTTTTTCGCAATTTGTGAATATATAGATTTTTCGGTAGATTTGATTCTTAAATGTACAAAAAGTGGATCGGTCGGATTGGGAGAAGGTGCCATAAAACCATACGTCCCCACTGTACTTAATATTCGACTCAAAGGAACCGAATTTTGGGTATTTATGGACGAGAACGTGTTGTCGGTAGAATAAGCGACACACGGCACCGAATTTAACGAATATACTTCAAAATCTAAAAATCGACATCCTCGCGATAACACATATTTTATCATGTCGGTATTGATATAGTTTCCGGTCAGTGCGGAATTATACGACGATTTAATACAATATTGTGATAAAGCTAACGATGGGTTTTGAACATTGGCTACCGCAATAGAATTGTTGTGTACTTCTACCGAACCCAATTCAGACGATTGTGACAACATCCCTTCCTTGTAATCGATAGATTTATAAATATATTTTCGCTGAATAATCAAATTCACAATGATGATAATACAACCAACCACCAATAAAAATATAACTAATTTTTTGATTAATGACATGATAACTAATTAATATAAATATATAATTTATAATATAAAATAGCCGAATATTATAAATGCCAGGAGGTTTGCTAAATATCATTTCAGAAGGCAACAACAATGTATTTCTTACGGGTAATCCTACCAAAACATTTTTCAATGTGACATATTCAAAATATACAAATTTCGGACTACAAAAGTTTCGTATTGATTATGAAGGTTCTCGCGATTTGAGAACGACCACGCCGTCCATATTTAAATTCAAAATAAAACGCTATGCTGAATTGCTTATGGATACATATTTAGTCATTACTTTGCCAGACATATGGAGTCCTTTTTGGCCACCGTGTCCACAAAATGGCAATGTATGGTCTACATACGATTTTCGCTGGATCCGTGATATAGGAACACATATGATCCAAGAAGTCGAGATTATTTGTGGTTCGTTGACTTTACAAAAGTATACGGGTGATTATTTGGCGGCCATGGTAGACCGTGATTTTTCTACGACTAAAAAGAAACTCTTCAACGAAATGACCGGAAACGTGTACGAACTGAACAATCCTGGAATCGCATACAGTCGAAAAAATGCGTATCCTTCGGCGTATTTTTCAACGTCGCCTACGGGTGCGGAACCGTCCATTCGTGGTAGACAATTGTATATACCAATCAACAGTTGGTTCTCATTGGACAGTCGTTGTGCGTTTCCTCTGGTTGCGCTTCAATACAACGAATTGGAAATACAAATTACACTACGGCCTATCCAAGAACTTTTTCAGGTACGTGATATATTTGACATTGCCAATAATTTTCCGTATATCCAACCCGACTTTAATCGTCAAGAACTTCAAATGTTTCGATTTTTACAAACACCCCCCTCTCTTTTCTTAGATCCTCAATACTATTTGAACCAAACAAATACCTGGAATGCGGACATTCATTTGATGTGTACCTACTGTTTTTTATCAGAACAAGAAAAAATGCTTTTTGCGGCCAAAGATCAAATATATTTAATCAAAGACGTTTTTCGGTATAGTTTTGAGAATGTTACCGGAACAAAACGGCTTTCATTGACGTCCAACGGTATGATTAGCAATTGGATGTGGTATTTACAAAGAAATGACGTAAATTTGCGTAATGAATGGAGTAACTATACCAACTGGCCCTACAATACGTTACCATCCAATGTACAAATTGCGCCTTCGTCGTATCCTCCCGAGTTTGCCATTGACGCGTCCAATGCGGGCATCCCTTTTGGACCACAAATTCAACCCGCAAATTATAGTACAGGGTTTTACTACAGTGGAGAATACACGACAGATAACCAGAAAGAAATACTCATGACCGCGGCCATTTTGTTGAACGGCGAATATCGCGAAAATACCCTGACCAGCGGAATTTTCAATTATATCGAAAAATACGTGCGGACACAAGGGTGTGCACAAGAAGGATTATATTGTTATAACTTTTGTTTGAATACCAACCCGTTTGAATATCAACCGTCAGGTGCGATCAATATGAGCAAGTTTAAGACAATTGAATTGGAGATCACTACGTATGTTCCTCCATTTTCACCGAATTCCGCCTTCAATGTGATTTGTGATACTACCGGTAATCCGATTGGGGTCAACAAACAAAATTGGAGACTCTATGATTACAATTTTAACTTGGTTTTACACGAAGAACGATATAACATTCTTTCTATTATTAACGGCAACTGCGGTTTATTGTACGCGAGATAATTGGTCAAGAATCGAAATATCATATATTTTTATATATTATATTATGGAAACGGAAACCACATGGAAAAAAAAACGCAACATTAAAACACCTTTCCACAAAAAAAATAACAAGGGTATTCTTCATATGACCGATCCCATCGAAGTCATTGAAATTGAACAGAAAATACAAAAGATAAATGACGAAAAAAAAGGATTCTCGGCATCACCTATCTTGGACGCCATCTTTGATACCAAACATTCTCTTTTTAATACGAAAGAAGGCATGGACGGCGGGGTCGAAGTCGAAAAAAACGGTATTTCTTTGAAAACGAAAAACATGAAGATTGATTTAAATACAGATACGGGGCTTTCTGTCGATCTTGCTCCTATTCAAGTTTATACTATACAAAATTTAGTAGATAGTATCACCGGATATGATTTTGCGGACGACGAACTTGCGGAAGATTTGAAGAAAAATGAAACCGGATTTACCGGTTCAAAAAAAGCCAGTGCTTGTCTCGCGGGAACCACTACAAGTGTAGATTTACCCAGTACCGAAGGTTTCTCACAAACCGTAGAAGAAGCTAAAAAAGAAATCAAAGAAGATATACAAAAGGTGGATAATTTGCGAAAAAGTATTGAAAATACCATTTGGTACCAATTCGTCAAAAAAAATCTGAAACTGATCGAATTCCCCATCATTTATTTTCGATTTTTTGTCAAAAAAATCGGTATTGTGTATTGTAATATACTTACCGGAGCATTCGGTATTGATGCCGTGTCTGACGACGAAAAACGTCTGGTAATATCAAAAATATCTTCGATCTTGAACGTTTTTATCAGCGTTCTCATTACGTACAATTGGTTTTTTCTAATGTTTTACGAGAATGACGGTATGAAAATATCGACATTTGAAATCACCAGCGACCGTTTGAAGAAAATAAGTAATACTCTCAATTTCATGTTTGAATTCGCGATTTATCCGCTCATATTGTTGGACAAATTCATGTTGAAAACCGTTCCTTGGTTTTTGAAAAAGGTTTTCAAAAGTTACGATTTAATATTTTTGGTCATGTATATTTCGGTATATAAAATAACCCATACATGGGGTGCGTGTATTTTCGATCTGTTCTACGATTCATTCAAATTATTGCGCAATCATGGGGGCCTGCGACCTTGGGACGATACACTTCAACATACCTACGAAAACGGCGAAAAATATTCCATCACCTTGAAAACCTACTGGTTTTTTCATATATTGATTTTCGGAGGCCAGTTTCCGTCATTTTTACCGAGTGTTTATTCCAAAACGGCGGATCAACCGCCGATAGAGGATGATGAAGAACGACGCCGCGAAATCGTCAATCAAGTGATACCCGATGTACCAACTGATCCCAATATCCGAGAAAATTATATCAACCAAATTCTGCCTACGAGAGTCAGAGGAGGACAAAATGGTCCGATTACGGACGATAAAATTATTGAAATGTATGACAAAGCACACAAATTTTTTAAAAATAGAAATTTACCATTACCAAATGATAGTCTTGAACGTGCGATTGAGATACAAACTCCGGAACAAATTGAAGGATATAAAAAAGAAATAAGAGATCTTAATAAAGTTGTTGGTCACCAAAAAATTTATGAAGAAATTTATAAGAATCTTTCTGATATCTGTGAAAAGTATGGATTAGATAAACATTGTAACGATAAATCCGAAGAACATACACAAGTTCCAGCCCCAGCCCTGGTCCCAACGCAAGTACCAGCACCAGCACCAGCCCCGGCCCCAACACAAGTACTAGCCCCAGCACCAGCCCCAGCACCAGCCCCAGCACCAGCCCCAGCACCAGCCCCAGCACCAGCCCCAGCACCAGCACCAGCCCCAGCACCAGCACCAGCCCCAGCCCCAGCCCCAGCACCAGCCCCTCAACCGAACAAAAAATCGAGTTTTTTACCATCATTACCATCGGGACTTGGTATGGCAGGCAGTGCGGCAACCGCACTTGCTTCAGGTTCATGGAGTGTTTTTGTAAATATATTGAGATTCATGATATCACATTATTTCGTTACAATTACTGGTATGTTGGTATCACTTTACTTGATCGTATATTCTTTGTTTGGCATGTCATGTTTCTCCAGTGTAGGACTATTTAAAACCGTTGGATTGGTAGATATTTTTATTCGTGAAACAACTACGCCGACGAGCAGCAGTACGATTTCTGAAAATTGCGAAACAGACAACTGGCATTATACCCAGAAAACAATTTCGACGATTTTCCATAACATAGTAAATTTCATGTTCAAATTCTTGTATATAGGTTTGATCATCCTGATATTGTTGTTCTCAAGTAAAGAATATTTTCACAAAATCGCCGTCGATAAAATAGACGGAAAGGTTTCCGCAAGTCCCACCAGTTTTTTCAAGTGGGGACTTATTTCTACAAACATGTTCACTATTTTTATTATTTTATGCTTCTACTATCTCTACAATTATAAACCCGACGTAAATGAAACTCGAAAAAATACGGTGAATATTGCGCCTATTTACAAGAAAAAAGACCAACTGGGTTCTCCAACGCAAGAAAATGATATTGCATCCATTGCGAATAAAATGACGGAAAAGGCGAAAGCGTCTTCACCCCCACAAAAAGACATACAAACACTCCCAGGAGAACGCGCACAACCCACCGTAGAAGCCGTCGCAAATATTGTTGAAACAAACCCAGGAAAACCTATACAAACCGCGGATCCAACCGCATTGGGAGAACCAGTAGAAGCCGTCGCAGATATTGCCGAAACAAATCTTGGAGAACCATCCCAACCCCAGGTAGATGATATTTTAACCACGGCACTCGCTCGTGCCACAAAATAAAATTGAAGTAATTATAAATAATAACCGTTTAGTAAAAAACCCTCCAAACAATGTCGTTTTTGGATACTCTTTATGTAAAGAGATTTTGTTTACCTTCCAATACCGAAATCGATTTTCAGAACGCACTGTCTTACAAAACCAAATGCTTGTGTGGAAATTACAATCATATCGCTTGTATTTTCCTGGGTCGCGGCGAGAACTTTGTCTCGGGTAAAAAAATACAAATTCTTTCCTACGGTGTGAATCAATATTCCGATGTTGATGGAACCTTGCCTTCTATTCACGCAGAGTACGATGCCATATCTAATTTGCCACCACTGAATGACAGAAAACATAAGAAAAATTTGTACAATTGTAACATTTTTGTTACAAAGATTTCAAAAACGAACAAACTTGGTACAAGCAAACCGTGTTATCAGTGTGTAAATAACATGTACATTTTACCAGAATTGAAAGGATATCGCATTAAAAATGTGTATTATACCGACAAGGATGAAAATATAGTAAAGAAAAGATTATCACAACTGTTAGAGAATGATGATCCGTACTACACCAGACACCAACGACCGAAGAAAAACTGTATAATAAATTAGACAATACATTAATAGCCTTTCAAATAATATAAAAACATATTCATGTAAACTTCATACATTATGAAGCAAAAGAAGAAAGCCAGTACCAAACCACCCATGCCAATGGTTTCGGTATGTACACCCACTTTCAATCGTCGACCATTTATCCCCATAATGTTTGAGTGTTTTCGTAATTTCGAATATCCCAAAAGCAGACTGGAATGGATTATTGTAGACGACGGTACCGATAAAATTCATGATTTGGTAGAAAATTCCAATATCCCGCAAATAAAGTATTTTCCCGTAAACAAAAAAATGACACTTGGTTCCAAACGTAACATGCTACATGATAAATCGAGCGGTTCCATCATTATTTATATGGACGACGACGATTATTATCCACCGGAACGTATTAAACACGCGGTAGAAACATTGATGGCAAATCCTCAAGCTCTTTGTGCGGGTTCTAGTGAAATATATTTATATATCAAAGATACCAAGAGTATGTATCAATTTGGACCATACGGTCCAACTCACGCAACCGCCGCAACGTTTGCGATGCGACGTGCGCTTTTGGATGTTACACGGTACGATGACGATGCGTGTGTTGCCGAGGAACGTAAATTCTTGAAAGAATATACTATCCCGTTTGTACAATTGGATCCACTGAAAACCATTTTGGTTTTTACACACGACCACAACTCTTTTGATAAACGTACTCTTTTGAAAACCCCCAGCAATTTCATAAAAAAATCCAACAAGACCATAGAAATGTTTATCAAAAACCCATATGAAGATAAAATTAAACAGTTTTTTATGGAAGATATTGACCAACGCCTGAAACAATATCTGCCCGGAGAACCTTCAATGAAACCCGACGTTTTGAAGCAGATGAATGAGATTAAAACCCAACGCGAACAAGCCGCGGCCGCAGCAGCCGCAAATCAGTCTCAGAACCAACCCCAGCAAATTATGATGCATAGACCCGGTGAAGAACCGATAGCCATCGGATTGATAGACGCGGTAAATATTATTAACAATCAACAACAACAAATGGAACAGTTACTGGATCGTATAAGGGACTTGGAAACTATGGTGGTAGAGTTACAGAAGGATAAAATTTCGAAGCAACTTGGTGTAAAACCTGAGCCAGTGTGTCATAAAAATGTGTCGTTTTCTGAAAATTTAGTACAACCGTCTGTACATTCTCAAAAAAAACAACAGGAGGAATTGGAAAACTTGAAAAACCAATTAGAATCGAGAAAAACGATCGAACAAAAATTACAATCTCAGATTCAAACTCTTATCAAAAAGAACAAAGAGTTAGAGGGTCGTCTGGAGAAATCTAAGAATTCGGTAAAGTCTGCGTTTGACACCGTGCCACCTTCTCCTTCTCCTAAACCTGCGCCTACACCCATCCCTAACCAATCGACTTTACCCGCGAATCATACAAAGAAGGAACCTTTCAAAGCAAAGAGTAAATTAGATCCTGAGGTTGACATTTCAATCTTTGCTAAACCAAATTTATCGCGTGACACTTCCGAAAGAGTTCAGCCCGCCAAACCGTTTTCTGTAACCAGTGATGGATCTAAACCAACATCTGCGACATCAAACCTGCCATCATATTCATCATATAAATCACCCTTTTCTAGTTCAACGCCCCTAAAAAAGCCCCAAGAAAACTCCAAATTGGAACCCGAAATCCGTATTCGCATATAAGTTTTTCAGTAGACGTAATGCGAATATTCTCTATTATAAGTACCACATGAAAGTTCTTATAATAATGCTTTGGTGACGGTCAATCCATGGTAAATTCGTCTTCTAATGTTTCATCGACACCCTCTTTTTTCACATTCTTATCTAAATATCGATAAATCCGCTTGATATCGAGTTTATTAATATTGTAGTTTTCAAAGATTTCATCTACTTTATTGGATATCTCCGGATTACTTAGAAACTCGGGATCGTAATGTAGTCGAAGTTCTTGAAAAAAGGATATCATGTCCTTTTTATCCATATCGAGTTCTTGACACATATTGTACACAAACAACTGGTTGTTGTATTCTGTCGAATATTTTGTCAATACTTTGGTGAACCGGATCTCTCCTGGTTTATAATTGAGGGAATTTTCGGGAAATTTTTTGTGATAAAGCGTATTGTTATAAAATGTCTTCATCATGGAACTCATTTCGTTAAATTGCCAAATTTGATTCTGAAATGTGATACGATCAATGTAATCCGAAAAACACATATTACTGAGAATTTTTTCATAAAAGGGAAAGGAAGAAGCTATCGGTATTTTTTGTATAGTATCTACAATGTTTTCGTGCCAAAGAAGTGCCACGATGGTACGATCAGTTTCATTCATAAACGTATTGTGATTTTCAAAAGGAACGTATTTATTGATCAAGCTTTCCGTTATTTTCTTCGAGTCTTCTATTTTAATTTTGGATTTGAATATTTTTTGAAAAATACCTTCATTGGTCGGTTCCATAATCAGGTCCGGATTGTTTCGATAAATCCGCTTAAGAAACTGTAATTTTCGTAAATCGCCCTGAATAAAATTAATACTGTTGGTTTTAACGACCGGATTTTCATAAACGGTAGGTAGTATGTCTTTTAATAATTGTTCCACTTGTACATCCGTGGGACTTTTAATTTCAAATACATTACATACTTTCATCAATTCGCGTATTTTCTTGTCCATAAAATAATTACCAATACAAATGATGGGATTGAGTGTCACATCTTCCGTTTTTTGTTTTTTCGTCTTTTTTTGGCGTATCAATTTGATGAGTGACGTGATTCCACCCTTGTCGCCATTGTTCATTCCGTCGATTTCGTCCATGACAATCACAATCTTTTTTACTTTTCGGTTCATCATATGGAGAACATTTTGTTTTGATACATTGTTACTCGTAATTGTATCAATCAACGACTTGTTACGAATATCTCCTGCGTCATACTTTATAATATCATAGTCCAGATCGGTGAGAAGATCCATGACAAATTCCGTTTTCCCACATCCAGTAGCGCCATAGATGTATATTCCCTTTTTAAAGTTGATATTTTTACAATTTTCGTCGAAATTTATCAATATTTCTTTGATTTCGTTGGTTAGCTTTTCACGATGTAACACACTGGAAATTAAATTTGAAAGATTTTTTCTATTTTCTTCTTTTGTCATTGGTTTATCGTGGAGATTGAATGAACAGTTATTCATCATATAATTAGAGATATTAATTATATGATTTGATATATTTAATCAGTTTAATTATATACAAAAATAAACGTATATTACCGGCCGAACTTACTGAAATCCGCAGTAAGTGGGATAAAATTGGACGACGGTTTTTGAGACAAGGCTCCGTTGTAAGTATATGGGTTCATTGGTCCAGAGGGTTGCGATCTTTTGCCGTATCTATCCTTATCATCGTCATCCAAATATTGTCTTGATATATTATTCGTATGTCTGTCTATATCATACTCCATCTCTTTACCACCCCTGCCCGTGTCATATACCAAGTCCTTGGCGCCTCTTCCGGTGTCATATACCAAGTCCTTGGTACCTCTTCCGGTGTCATACAGTAAATCCTTGGCGCCTCTTCCGGTATCATACAGTAAATCCTTTATTCCTTTGCCCGTGTCTTCAATAAAATTTTTGGCACCGCTGCCGGTGTCTTCTATAAAATTTTTGGCACCGCTGCCGGTGTCTTCTATAAAATCTTTGGCACCGCTGCCGGTGTTTTCTATAAAATTCTTGGTGCCTCTACCCGCATCTTCCACAAAATTGGATTCGTGTTTGTGTTCTTTATGATCCTTATCATGATCATTATGTTTGTCCTTATCATGATCATTAGAAGAAGGAGTAAAATTCGACCCCCCTTTGTTACCACAAGACAAGCAATTTCCCGTGAAATTCGGGCACGCTGGGCACGCTGGACAAATGGGAGGTACGATTTGCGTTTTCAACATGTAATCGTTCCAATACACGTTGGGGGTTGCGCCCCAACTGTTGTTCGAAGCATGGAATTGTTTTTGTAAATTTGGAACTGTTATATTATAGGCTTGTTGTAAATGTGGTAAAGCTTCGCTTATAGCCTTTTCTAAACCTGGGAACGCCGTGTCGATTTCTTGGAATAAATTTGGCGTTTCTGGGGTACTCACCGGATTGGTCGTATAAACATTGATTGGGGTATTTGCGGGATAAGCATTCGTCAACGGTTTATCTAAAATAATACTGCCAAACGCCACAATTTTTCTTGTTTCACTCGTAATAGAATTCGGGTCTCCTACTGTAACATATTGTCCTATTTGCGCATTACCAACATCCGGTACATTAAGTATATAGGAGTTCGCTGTAATTGGTTGTGTCAATTTGGTAGTATGGACTGCTGGCGGCAGCGTTACGGCCGAGGTTGGTGAGTAATGCGCCGGGGTCCCTGCCGATGTTGGTGAATATTGTGCTGGCGATGCTACCTCACCTCCGCTGGGTGTCATGGGAGTACTAGGAGCTGATGGCGTGGCCACAGCAGGCGTTGTGGTCACATCTGGTGTCGTGGAAACAGCTGGCGTCGTAGCCACAGCAGGCGTTGCGGGAACAGATGGCGGTGCGGCCACAGCAGGCGTTGCGGGAACAGATGGCGGTGCGGCCACATCTGGCGTTGTGGTAAGACCAGGAGGTGTGGTAAGACCAGGAGGTGTGGTAAG
>Ga0164296_1000581_pt1 | contig 42516 bp, 37 predicted proteins | sample GEODES057metaG_FD_113533 | JGI IMG/M metagenome (GOLD analysis project Ga0164296, IMG submission 113533) | Dystrophic lake water microbial communities from Trout Bog Lake, Wisconsin, USA - GEODES057 metaG | ecosystem: Environmental > Aquatic > Freshwater > Lake | place: USA: Trout Bog Lake...
CGGCGGGGTGGTGTCGATGACGATGGCTTTGTTGACGCCGAGGGAGTTGGCGCCGCCGGTAGTGGGCAGGGTCAGTGTGGCGGCGGTGCCGCCGGTGGTGGCGTTGATGGTGCCGCCGGCGAGGGCGAGGGCGGTGGTGCTGGAGCAGTCGAGGTTGGTGGAGGTATCTGTAGCTCCGACGGTGTAATTGAAGGTGAGCGTGGTGGTGCCGCTGCCGGAGGCATAGGAGGCGCTGCCGCCGCTGTTGAGCGCGAGCGTCGGCGTGCCGGTGACGGTGACTGCGGCGCTGAAGGTCACGGTGATGGGGATGACGGTGGTGGCGTTGTAGGAGCCGTTGGCGGTGGTGGAGGAGATGCTGGTGATGGAAACGGCCGCAGGCAGGAGCACCCGGGTGTCCACCTCGGAGTCGGCGTAAGTGATGTTGTCTGGATACACCACCCAGGCGGAGGCAAACAGATTGCCGCCGAGACCGGTCACCACGGGTGTTTCCTGGTCGTGGCTGCGGTACTGGTTCACCTGGAAATCGGCAGCGTCCACAGCGGTTCCGGTGGAGTCGTAGCGCCTGCCAGAGATGCCGTAGTAAAAGCCGTCATCCGAGTCCGCCTCCCAGACAACGACAAACCCGCCACCGGAAAGGGATGCCACCGTGGGCTGGAAGCGGTTGCCAGCGGTGCGGGTGTTGACCGTGAACTGGCTGCCTTGTGCGGTGCCGGTGTTGGTGAAGAGGGCGGCCTGGATACTGGGGTAGGTGGTGTTGCCGCCAACGGTGGGTCCAACCAGATCGTTTACCACGACAAAACCACCGGCGTAACTGGCGGCGCGCGGTGAAATGGTGCCGCTGCCGATACTCAGTCCGGTGGAAAAGGGTGTGCCAGATGGGCCGATCTGGGCTTTGACCAGGCTGCTGGTGCTGTCGTTCCAACAGACCACGTAACTTCCCGTGCTGAGGGCCGCAATTCCGGGTGCTTCGAAGTCGGTGGCGGAGCGCACGGTCACCTCGCTGCCAATTTTTGTACCGCTCGCGGCGGCGAATTGCTGGAGCCTGATATACTGGTTGCCATTGGACGCGCTGTTGTAGTATCCCCAGGCCACCATAAAGGAGCCGTCGGTCAGTGTCGTGATGGCCGGGTTGTACAAACCATCGCTGCCGGAGGGAACGGTGGTTTCGGCGATGATCTCGGGACCCACGGTGCCATCGGCCTCGACAATGCGCAGCCCGATATCTGTGTAAGTGCCCTTGTTGGTTGTATAGGCCACGGCAAACCGGCCTGCGTTCAGGGCCGTGACCACGGGTGCCTCTTCATCCGTGGTCCCGTTGTAATTGCTGACCACAAATTCACCGCCCACCTTGGTGCCGGCGCTGGTGAAGAGCTGCCCGTAGATCCCATTGTAATTGGTGCTGCTCTTGCCCTGGCCGTTGGACTGCCAGACCACGACATAATTGCCGTTGCTCAAGGCGGCGATGGCGGGGTTGTACTGGTAACTGGTGGTGTAAGTGTTGGCCTGGGTGTCGCTGCCAAAGGTGCCCAGATCGTTGGTGGAGTCTGAGACCACGGTGTAGGTCAAGGTCTTGCTGAAGCCCTGGCCGAAGACGGCGTTGTCATTGGCATCGACCTGGAACCAGTCGTTGAACCGCAGGGTGACGGTGGCTGTCTGCCCCACGGCAGGCATGGTGCCGGTGCCTTTGTTCAAGGTGACGGTGTTGCCAGTGGTGTTGTCGTACTGGAGGGTGAAAAGATTGCCGACCGACTGGGCGTCAATGGTCCAGCGTCCGCCCTGGGTCCTGCCGGTGTCCGTAGGAGTGACGGTGGAGAGCGCGTCACCCACCGCCGCTGAAGAAAGGATCAAAACCCCGCTCGGTGTCATGTCGGTGGGAGCGTTGTCTGGCAGGATGGTGGTGCCCGAGCCGACATTGCCCGAGCCGCCCGGCACGCCGCTCAACTGCCAGCCCACGGCCACACTGTTTGTGGTGGTGGAATCGCTCGGCTGGGTGTCACGGAAGCGAAAGACACGGTTGGCAACCGAGACGTAATTGGTGGAGTTATTGACAGTGAGGTTCGTCCACGGACCGGCGGTGCTGGAAGCGTAATCGATGGCTCCGCGGGTAAGTATCCAATTGAACCCGGTGGCTGGCACATCGTAGTAAGTCACGTTGGTGATGGGGTATTCCAAAGGTTTGGCAGGGTTGCCAGTGCCGCCTACAGTGAAGATCCAGGTGAAGCTTGAGCCACCTGGGCGGGTGAAGATGGGGTTGTTGGCATCGGTAAAAGCGACAGTCGGCGGCCCGGCAGCTCCGGGCGTGGGCGCGGTGGTGAAGGTGTCTGCGGCGGTGTAGCCGGTCCCGGTGCTGTTGGTGGCGTAGGCCTTGTAGGTGTAGGCGGAATTAGCGGTGAGGCTGCTCACTACCACGGAGAAGGCCCCCGTGGTTGTTGAACCTTCAGGCACGGTGGTGACGCCGGTGCCGCCGATGGTGGGGTCGGCGTTGGCGGAGGTGAGGGAGTAAACGACGCCACGGGCCGTGAGCGCAGCACCGCCATTGCTTGAGACATTGCCGCTCAAGGTGGCCCCGGTGGAACTGATGAAGGATTTGTTGGGCGCTATGACGGTAGGCACTGCGGCCGCCGCATTGAGGGTGAAGGCCAGCGCAGCCCCGCCCAAGGCCGGCAGCGTGGTCAAAGCTCGGATCAACCGCCGGAACTGCCGCCCAATGCCGCCGACTGCCAGCCTGCTTTCCTGACTGGCAGTGGCAACGGGCGGAAAATGGCAAGGCAAAAGCATGGGGTGATGGATCAAGCGAGGAATTTGCTTGAGCAGGTTTCAGCAAAATCAGCGCCAAAGCCCCGCCTCTAAGCAGTCAAAACCTGCTTTCCGCATTTATTGCCATTTTACAATCCCTTTTTGGCAACAATCCCGCCCTCAATTGCGGGGCGTTTAATTCACCGCACGCAGGCGGAATTCGCCGGTGCCGCTGTTGATGGTGACGACGACGTCGCGGGTAGTGCCGGAGCCGGTCACGCTGGTTACGGTGCCGATGATGTTGCTGCCATTGACGGCGACGACGGCGAAATTGCTGGTGCCGGGAACGATGACTGGCTCCGAGTAAGTCACGCGGAAGGTGACGACATTGCTGGCCGTGGTCTGGCCGGTGGGTGACAGGCGGTTGATGGAGACGATCGTCGGCGGGGTGGCGTCGATGGTGCAGGTCTGACCGGCGAAAGGCAGTGAGGTGGAAACGCCGAGAGAGAAGCCGGTGGCATTGGCGAGACTGAGCGTGAGGGTGCCATCCACCCCTGTGGTCACCGGGACGTTCCAAACAAGGCCGGCATTGGCGGTGGTGGGCGTGCCCACGCTGGCTCCTGAAGTCCCGGTGCCCGAGAGCGAGAAATTGCCGGAGGTGACACCGGTGACGGCGGTGGCAAAGGTGAGCGTCCAGTTGACGGTGCTGGCGTTGGTGGGGGTGGTATTGACGAGGTTCAGAGAAGAGACGGTGGTGGTGGGAGGAGCCACGGCGTAGGTGAGGGTGATACCGTTGGTGCTCGGGGTGGCGTTTTCCGTATCTCCGCCGATGGCGAAGGAGGTACCGCTGACGGCCAGGAGGTTTTTGGTGAGCGAGTTGTCCTGATTGCTGGCCGCGCCATTGAAGATGGTGGTTTCCTGCAAGGCGCCGGCCGCGCTGACGCGGGTGATGCCGATGTCGGAATTGGTCGTGGTGCCGGACTGCGTGCCGCCAAAGAGCACATCTGTGCCGAGGATGCGGACACTGAAGAAGGCGTCGGTGGCGAGGGCGGCGGCGCTGGTGCCGTTCAGTGTCTGGCTCCAGGAGACAGCGCCCGTTGCAGCCACAAGGTTGGCCCCGTAGGCGGTGAAGCCGGTGCCGGTGTTGTAGAGAAAACCTGCGACACAGGGGTTGTCGGAGGCGTCGGCGGTGATGTCGTAGGCGGCTTCATCGGCATTGGCGGTGCCGTTGACATTGATGCTCCAGGTGGCGGCTCCGCCAGCGGCGGCGTAGCGGGCAACGGCGAGGTTGTTGCCCTGCCCTGACACGCTGAGGCTGCCAGCGACGGCGGCATCGCCGGTGCTGAGGACGGTGACGGCGTTCCAGAAGTTGTTGCCCGCGCCCGAGCCGCTGAGGGTCTGCGACCAAGTCAGGCTGCCAGCGCTGCTGTATTTGACGAGCAAGGTGTTGGTGCCGGTGCGTCCGCAGGTGAAGACGTTGCCGCTGGAGTCCGCCGCGACGTCGAGGTAGTCGCTGAGGTCAGTGCTGCTGGTGTCGCTCCAGATGGAAGCTCCGGTTGAGCTGTTGAGCTTGGCGATGCGGCTGCGGCTTTGGCGGGAGGTGGCGTCGGTGCTCATGCCGGAGACGGCGATATTGCCGTCTGAGGTGAGGCAGATGGAGCGGGGCTCGTCGTTGCCCGCAGTGCTGAAGGTGTAGCTGTTGCCCCAGCCGAGCGTGCCATCACTGCCATTCACTTTGAAGACCAGCCAGTCGAGGCCGTTGGAAGCGGTGTCGGCACGGGCGGCGATGTAGGCATTGCCGGTGGCAGGCTCGATGACCAGATCGGCCACGTCTTCGGCAAAGCCAGCGGTGCCCACATCGACCGTCCAGGTGACGGTGCCAGAGGCGGCGGCGAGGCGCTGCACGCGGAGCTGCGCACCTGCGCCGGTGCCGATTTGCGAAGCGGTGATGACGTCCCCGTTGGTCATCATGGCGATGGCGCGGGTGCGGTCAGCGATGGTGACTCCGGTATCGACGGTCTGACTCCAGGTCAAGGTGGGAGCCGCGTGAAGCACGGTGCTGCCACAAAGGACGAGCAGAGCGACAAAGGCGCACGCCAGGCTGCGGCTGAGGCTCCCCTGCTGGCCAGGAGTGGGAAGGAATGTCATGATCACAAGGGTGGAGGATGGATCGAAGCGCGCACAGTCAGTTCCGAGTTGGGAAAAGGCCCTGAGTGGCGATGCAGATGCTGATGGGCAGGCAGGGCTGAATGTTGCTGTGCGCCTGATTGAGTCCCGAGGCGGCAGTGGTGGCCCCGCCCGTAGCAGCGGTACCGTAGGCGAACGAACCATCCGTGGGCGCGGCGAAGACGTGACCTTCCGGGTCCGTCTGCGTGGCGGGCAGGCTGCTGGCCGAGATTGGCGTGCCGGTGACGGAATGAGCGTGGAGAGGAAGCTGATTGACCGTGAGGATCACGCTCTCCACCCCGCCTGTCTGGCCTATGACGTAAGTTCCCCCGCCTGACAGAGTCCCCTGATGGACCGGCACACGACTGCGCAGATCGGGCAGTTGGAAGGTTGTGGTGCCATTGCCACCATAGAAAGTGCCGAGAAGGGAAAACAAGGCCGCGTTTTGTTGGATGGCAAGCGTCTGTCCATTGCACAAGGCCCAGCCCTTGGGGGCGAAGTTGCCCGCAAAGAGCATCAGTTGTCCGAGATAAGGTTGATGAGGCATGAATGGGAGGGAAAAGGTGGTTGGCGAAGAAAACTTAGGCTGGGCGAGGAGCGAGGCAGATCACGGCCTGGCCTTTCTGCTGGGGGCCATCGAGAATGGACGAGCCGGCGGGGGTGATGAAGAGCGCCATGCTGCCCAGCGCTGGATGCTGGAGATGATAGATGCGGCTTTCAAAAGGACGCCCCTCCGGTGCGGTGAAGCGCAGAGAGAACTGCTCAGCCCCGCCTGGAAGTTTATGCTTGCCCGGCTCGGCTTTCGTCAGCACCAGGGTCAAGCCTGGGGTGACGTCTGCGGCAGTCGTGACAAAACTGGAACCGACGGCGGGCATGAAGTCCGCGAGTCTGGGCAGCACGGCAGGACCCGGCAGCACGGCAGGTCCGGGCACAGGTGCCGAAGCGTGCTGACGGTAAGCCAGCAGGCCTGCCGCCAGAGGTACCAGGCTGACCGCCGCTGCACGAGACAAGAAGACGCGGCGAGAACTGGAGGCGGTGCCGGGCGAAACTGAGATATCATTCATGAAGAGCGCGCGTTAGTTCCTGGTGGGGAAAATACCATAAAGGGCGATGCAAAAATTGACGCATTGGTAAGGCATCAGGTTGTTGTGCGGCAGACTGTTGCCAGCGAGGCCGAGAGTGGGTGCGACGACCACCGTGCCGCCCATGGTGGCCCCAGCGGCAGCGGCATACGGTGTGCCGGAGGCTGCCTGGGCCGGGTAGGCACCGACCGGGTTCGCGGTCGTCGCTGTAGCAGCGACAGGACTGCCAGCGGAGTGAGTATGGGCAGGGAGCTGGCCCTGGGTCAAGGTCACGGAGGTGGCACCTGCGGCCTGGCCCAGGTTATAATTGGAGAGACTTAGCCCCTGGCCGCTATGCACGGGGAGCCGGCACTGGAGATCGGGCAGGCCGAAGGTCGAAACACCATCTCCACCATAGGTGGTGCCCACGATGGCGAACAGCGCGTTATTTTGCGAGATCGGGACCAACTGCCCGTTGCAGAACGACCAGTTTACGGGGGCAAAGTTGAAGCCGAACATTTGGATTTCACCAATAAAAGGAGTGGCCATAAAGGGAGTGCGTGGAGTGGCTGACGCGGCAGAAACTCAGTTGCGGGTGGGGAAGAGGCCAGTCAGAAAGATGACGAAGTTCATCGTCAGAAAGGGCTGGCGGTTCTCATGCCCCTGGCTGCCGCCGGTCAAGGTGGAGCTGGCGGACAGAGCGGCGAGCTTGCCATTGGCATTCTCCGTGTAGAGAGGCCTCTGAGTGATGCCGGGGAAGCTCCCAGCGGGGTTATTACTGGTGCCTGGGCCGGTGCTGCAGGCCTGGGGTGCGGAGGACGTGTGCGTGTGCAAAGCCATCTCCGTGACCGCGAGTGCCACGGTCTCAGCACCGCCGGTCTCGCCGATCACCGTCGTTGTCCCCGCTCCGCTGCCGAAGTGCATGGGCACACGACCCTGCAGGTTGGGCAGGCCAAAGGTGGACGTACCATCGCCGCCGTAAAAAGTGCCGAGAACGGAGAACAGTGCGCTGTTTTGCGTGATCGAAAGGAGCTGACCATTGCAGAACGCCGTGCCACGCTGAGCGAAGGTGTAGCCGACGATGTTGATTTGTCCGATAAAGGGGCTGGCCATGGGCGTGGGGGATGGGAAAAGAAGTGGATAAGAAAATCAGAGGGGCGTCTCGCGATTGATGACCGCTTCATACCACCTGACATCAGGACGCGGGCAGAGGACCGGCGTGATGAACAGTTCAAACCGGGCCAAATCCGGGTGCTCAAATTCGTGGGTGCCCTGCTGCAGCGGTTTCTCGGTGCCCGCGCTGAAGATCAGCGAGAACTGTTCCGCCGCACTCGGGGAGACAGGACTGCGCCGGCGGTCCTGCGCCTCGGCAAGCGTGACAGGCACCCACTCGCTGCCGCGCAGCACCAAAAACTCGCTCCCTACATGCGGAGTGAAGGTGTGCAGACGAAGCAATTCGTCGATGCTTGAGTCTATCAAAGACGGCGCAAATGACATCGGTCTATGTATGCCTCATTGGCCGCAATCTGCAATCGACGAATCCCTGCATTGGGAGTAAAAACGCAGGCACCGAATGCCCAACGCCCACTACCAACTACGCCCCGCGAAACCTGATGATTTTGTTTTTCAGCGAGACCTTTACGCCACCACCCGCGAAAAGGATATGAACGCCGCACAATTCACCCCGGAAATGCGCGAACAATTCATCGCGATGCAGTTCCATGCGCAGACGACGCACTACACCAAGCACTATCCCGATGCCGAGTGGTCGATCATTGAATGCGATGGCGAGCGTGCTGGCCGGCTCATCCTCTACCTCTGCGAGGAGCACTTCGAAATCATGGACATCGCGCTGAGGCCGGAGTGGCGCGGACGTGGCATCGGCACGGCGGTGCTACGGGATGTCTTTACCGAGGCGCAAGCGAAGCAAATGCCCGTGCGGCTCTTCGCCTTCACCGGCGAACGGGCGATCCAGTTGTACCACCGGCTGGGCTTCGTGGACGTGCGGGATGATGGGATCCACACGGAACTGGTGTGGAGACCGCAGGCGTGAACTGGCGAATCACCGCCTGGCTTTCTCATTGACCCCGGCACCCGCCACTCTGAATGATGGGCCTCACGCATGCCTCCGAAAGCCGCCCAGCTCCCTCTTCACTTTGATGCAGCCGGTCTGCAGGCCGACCTCGCCACGCTCGGCGGAGGAGAGTGGACGGCGCACTTCAATACGCAGTATTTCACGGGTGACTGGAGTGGAGTGGCGCTGCGCAGCGCCTCGGGCTCCACGAACGCCATGTATGGCGACAGCACGCATGCGGAGTACGCCGATACCAGCCTGCTCCAGCAGTGCCAGCACCTGCGTGCCGTGGTGGAAACGTTCCAGTGCCCGCTGCGCTCCGTGCGCCTGCTGCGCCTCACTGCGGGCTCCATTATCCGAGAACACCGCGACTACGATCTGGGTTACGGGGCCGGTGAGGTGCGCATCCACGTCCCTGTCATCACCAATCCCGGCGTCGAGTTCTATCTCGACAACCGGCGCATCGTCATGGCGGAGGGCGAGTGCTGGTATCTGGACCTGAATCTCCCACACCGTGTGCACAACCTGGGCAACACTGACCGCGTGCACCTTGTCATTGACTGCCAGTTGAACGACTGGTTGAGAGATCTCATCGCCCAAGGCAGGCCCTGCGCCGGCACGGAAAGCAGCTTCGAGATCTTTCGTCGTGAGGTGCTCTGTCATCCCGAATGGCAGGAGCAGCTCATTGGCCTGAACGAGCGTGGAGCCTTCATCGCACGCAATGTGGAACTGGGCCGCGAGCACGGCTTCACCTTTCAACCCACCGACGTCGAAGCCGCGCTGCAGTCTGCACGCCGGGCCTGGATGGAACGCTGGATCGTATGAGCACCCCCGACCTCACCCACTGGCTGCCTGTCAGCATCAGCAAGCACACCGCCGAGCCCGTCGTCGAATGGTGCCGCTTCGACACGCGGCGCTTCACCGAGCCGTTCTTTGACCACACCGTCCAGGAGGCCCTGCGGGACCCCTTCAACCTCCTGTATCGTCAGCAGACCTCCCTCGACGCCCTCAGTGAGGTGCAAGCCCAGCGGCCAGGACTGGCCCCCAGCGGCTTCATCTTTCACATGTCCCGCTGCGGCTCCACGCTCGTCTCGCAGATGCTGGCGGCCCTGCCGGAACACATCGTCCTCTCCGAACCACCGCCGCTGGATGCCATCCTGCGCACGGATCTGCGCGGTGCCAGCGACGAACAGCGCATCCAGTGGTTGCGCGGGTGGATGCACGCCATCAGCCATCCCAGCAACGGCGAGCAGCGGCTGTTTGTGAAGCTCGATGCCTGGCACGCTCTCGACCTGCCCGTGCTGCGCCGCGCCTTTCCCGAAACGCCGTGGATCTTCCTCTACCGAGATCCGGTCGAGGTCATGGTCTCGGCCATGAAAGCGCCCGGCATGCATCTGGTGCCCAACCTGATCGACATGAACATCGCCCGCGTGGCCCCGGAAGACGCGCAGCGCATGACCCAGGCGCAGTACGCGGTACACATCCTCGGGCTGCTCCTGCGCCGCGCCCTGGATCACCTTGTCCCCGAGGGTGGCAAGGCGCTCGACTACCGCAGCCTGCCGGAGAGCGTGATCACCCAGATCGCGCCGCACTTTGGCCTCACTCTCAACGCGGCGCAGATCGAAGTGATGAACGCCAAGACGGCCTTCCACGCGAAGACCCCGCAGTTGTTCTTTGAGCCCGACTCGCAGAGCAAGCAACAGGAGGCCAGCGATGAAATTCGCACCCTCTGCGCCGAGCACCTGGACCCGCTCTACCGCCTGCTGCAACAGCACTGAGTCCTGGTATGTTCTATTGGCAACAAAACCGCCCTCAATTACGAGGCGTTTAGACCGGTTCTCAAAAAGTCTGTCACATTGCCCGGCGGCGGAGCGGCCCCATTGGCGGCGTTGGTCGCTTGCCTGGTATTTTCAAATAGCAGGCGGCGCTTCCGCCTTGCCACTGGGGCCGCTGCGCTCGCCGGCTCAAAAGGACATTCTTTTTGAAAATCTGTCTAGTTCACCCCGCGCAAGCGAAACTCGCCGGTACCGCTGGTGATGGTGACGACGACGTCGCGGGTGGTGCCGGTGCCGGTTACGCTGGTCACAGTGCCCACGATGCTGCTGCCGTTGACGGCGACGACAGAGAAGTTGCTGGCACCGGGAACGGTCACTGGCTCGGAGTAGGTCACGCGGAAGGTGACGATGTTGCTGGCGGTGGTCTGGCCGGTGGGGTTCAGGCGGACGATGGAGGTGATCGTAGGCGCGGTGGTGTCGATGACGATGGCTTTGTTGATGCCGAGGGAGTTCGCGCCGCCGGGAGTCGGCAGGGTCAGCGCAGCCGCAGTGCCGCCGGTGGTGGCGCTGATGGTGCCGCCGGCGAGAGCGAGGGCGGTGGTGCTGGTGCAGTCGAGGAGGGTTGCGTTATCCGTGGCTCCGACGGTGTAATTGAAGGTCAGGGTGCTGGTGCCGCTGCCGGAGGCATAGGAGGCGCTGCCGCCGCTGTTGAGTGCGAGGGTGGGCGTGCCGCTGACGGTGACTGCGGCACTGAAGGTGACGGTGATGGGGATGACGGTGGTGGCTCGATAGGAGCCATTGGTGGTGGTGGAGCTGATGCTCGATATGGTAGGAGCAGCCACGATCGCGTTCAGGCCCAGCTCATTAATGTCCGCCAATACATAGTACCACATGCCACTGGCTGAATATTGGTACTGTTGGACATCATAAATCGCATCAAGGCTCGAACCATTCACCACGAATTTGGGGTCCGTTAAAATGGTCGAGGATGGGACCGTGATGCCGGAATCCACCACTGATCCCACAAGATTACCCGTGGTCTGAGAAATGCTTGCCAGACTGAATCCGCCATTCGAATTCGGTAATACGGCAACGATATTTGAACCTAGCGCCAGCAACGAGGCGACATCACCCGCGACTGGATTGTCTGGATTGTCTACCATAGGCACCCCCGTCGGAGACAAGGAGGTCAGAACTGTGGTCACATCGGCGATGCTGGGAGAAACGGAAGTGATGTTGGAGGCATAATACGTCTTGTTGCCAAATGAGCCATTGTTGTAAACCGACACCGTCTGCTGCGTGGTTGTCACCAGAGAGCCGTCATTGTTGAAGACTGTCATCTGCCATGTGGACCTTGTGGAGTTCCAATTCAAAGAGGCAAACCCTCCGGTGAACGAGGTCAACACCATGGGATCCGCAACCTGGCCTGTGTCCCAATTGACACGCTGCCAGTACTGACCGCTGGAGCCAGTGCCGGTGAAGCTTTGCTGCGCACCTGTCGCGGTAAAGCCAAAGATAAAGCTGCCGAGCGGCGTGTAATTGGGGCTGACCCAATCGTAAACGGATGCGCCTACGACAAAACCACCGTTGGACAGTGCCGCGATCGAAAAGCCGCCGCCGCCGCCAAAGGTATAAAGCCTGGCCACATCCGCAGTCGCTCCAGGCACGCTTGTGCCGCTGCTTAAAAACGTCTGTTCGGTGTTTTTAGTGTAAGTTCCGGCACTGTAAGTAAAGGTCTCAATCATGGCAGTCTGATTGAGCAATCCAAAGACTGCGGCAAAACCACCACCGGTCAAAGATGCCAGTTTGACCCCACTCCCTGCCGAGGCCGAGAGTGCCAGCGAACCCGAACCCACGCCAAGCAGGTTTCCAGAATTGTCAAAGAGGTCATATCTGACCCCCAAGATGTTATTGGCACTGTCTGTTTCAGTCCAGGCCACAGCGAAACCGCCGTTGAGCAGAGCCACGACGGACATGTCGTTCACGTAGTTGCTGCCAGACGATATGTAGCCACCCCCGCGGATATCAATCGTCTTGACCACGTTGTTACTGGAATCAAGCACCTTGATGATCCCAGTGTACAAAGGGCTGCTTGGTGTGTAGGTAACCAAATCTCCTCCCACCTGGGAAAGATAGGCCACGGCTTTGCCCGAATTGCTCAACACTGATAGGCCTTGGGAAATTTTTTGGTAGGTTGTGGAGGTGTTGCCGCCTGAAGCCAGCAGGGCGGGAGCAGCGCTGGTGGTGAAAGTCTGGTCAGAGCCGTTGGTGGTGCCCGCGGTGCTCGCGCCATTGACCCGAAAGTGATAGGTCGTGCCGGGTGCCAGGCCGTTGATAAACATGCCCACCGGGCTGGCGCTGCCGCCCGTGACGGGAGACTGAGGGGCCGTCACGGTGGTGCCGTAGGAGTTCGTCGTGCCATAGTCAAAAGTCACCGTGGTGCTGAGCCCATTGGCGTTGACGCTGCCGTTCAGCATCGCCCCCTTGGAAGTGATGCCAGTAGCAGCCGTGGTCGTGAGCGTTGGTCCCGCAGCAAAAGTGATCCCAGGCGTGCCGGCCACCAGAGCAGCCAGGCAGCACACCCAAAAACAACGAAACGACGAAGTGCGTGCAATTGCGATCAAACGTCGAAGTGACAGGCCGCAGACGCCGCTTTCTGCCAAACTGTTTTCCAGGCTAACAGAGGAGAGGGGCAGGCAATGGCGCATATTGCAAAATTTACTTATTAATAATCACTTTTAATACATGCCGATTTGCTTTATAATAATCCACATTAACTCGGCACACGTAGTCAAAATGCCACTTCGAGCCATTGTTGCATTGGGTCAACAACTATTTGGCAACGATCACGCCCTGACCATGGTTTACGCATGAAGCGGCTCGCGAGGGAGTTACGGCTGATCGGAAGGACAGAAGGGACCGAAAGGACGCAGTACTCCATAACAGCCAGATATTTTGCCGTTGTACACGCGGAAACCCCGCGCCCTGACCTGCGGGCGTTCAGTTCACCCCGCGCAAGCGAAACTCACCAGTACCGCTGGTGATGGTGACGACGACGTCGCGGGTGGTGCCCGAGCCGGTCACGCTGGTCACGGTGCCGACGATGGTGCTGCCGTTGACGGCGACGACGGCGAAGTTGTTGATGCCGGGAACGGTCACGGCCTCGGAGTAGGTCACGCGGAAGGTGACGACGTTGCTCGGAGTGGTCTGGCCGGTGGGGGCCTGGCGGTTGATGGAAACGATCGTCGGCGCGGTGGTGTCGATGACGATGGCTTTGTTCACGCCTAGAGAGTTTGCGCCGCCTGGGGTTGGCAGAGTCAGGTTGGCCGCAGTGCCGCCAGTGGTGGCATTGATGGTGCCACCGGCGAGGACGAGGGCGGTGGTGCTGCTGCAGTCGAGGAGGGTCGCGTTATCCGTGGCTCCGACGGTGTAATTGAAGGTCAGGGTGCTGGTACCGCTGCCAGAGGCGTAGGAGGCGCTGCCGCCGCTGTTGAGTGCGAGGGTCGGCGTGCCGGTGACGGTGACTGCGGCGCTGAAGGTGACGGTGATGGGGATGAGGGTCGTGGCTTTGTAGGAACCGTTGGCGATGGTGGAGCTGATGCTGGCGACGGTGGGTGCTGGCACGTAGGTGAACTGATCCGCCGCCGAGGTGGCGCTGGTGCCGCCCGGGGTGGTGACGGTGACATCGACGGTGCTTGTGCCGGCTGGAGCCGTGGCGGTGATCTGGGTGGCGGAGTTGACGGTGTAGCCAGTGGCGTTGTTGGCACCGAATTTCACGGCTGTCGCGCCAGTGAAATTGGTGCCGGTGATGACCACGGAGGTGCCGCCTGCCGTCGGGCCGGTTGAGGTGCCGAGGGACGTGACGGTGGGCGGGAGGGCGGTCAGGCTGGAGTAGGTGAAGTTGTCGAGCGCGATGTAGGTCACGGGGTCGTTGACATTCGTCTGGGCGATGAGCACGAATTCAATGTCGTCGATGTCCGTGGTGGCGAAGGCGGTGCCGGTCAGGTCGATGTGATGCCAGAATCCGCCCTGGTTGGAGGTGTCGCTGTCGGCGGGCGTGCGGGCAGTGTCCGCCACGGTGGCGGAGCAAACTTGGGTGCCACCCTTTTTTCCAATCAACTGGTAGGTCGCGCCCACACCAGTGAGAACGGCATTCGCCTGCGTTGTATTGCCAATGGTGTACTGCCCGTTGTTGCCAGCGGCGTCGGAGGGCAGAATGTCGAAACTCGCGGCGCGGAAGGTGTATCCCGGAGGGGCTTGGATGCCGCCCACATTGCCCAAGGACATGGCCCTGCCATAGCCGGTGTCGATGTAGGCACCCGACTCCGGGGTGCGGGTCCCGGCTGCCGGAGCGCCGCCGCCCACGGTGACGCCGGTAAATTGTCCCGTCAGTCCCCAGGTCTTGCCCGAGCTGCTAAAAGAGATGGTGGAAGAGGCGATGGTCTCGAAGTCGTAGTCCACCCCGGTGCCAACAGTGAAGGTCTGATCGGCACCGGGAGTGGTGCCACCGGAGTTGACGCCGACGGCTTGATAGTGATAGGTCGCGCCGGGAACCAGACCGCTGAGGGCGGCGGAGACGGGGGTGGCAGAGCTGCCGGTGACGGGGGACTGCGCCGCCGTGATGCTGAAGCCGTAGGTGTTGGTGGGACCGTAGTTGAAGGTGACGGCGGTGCTGGCGCCGTTGGCGTTGACGCTGCCATTCAAAACCGCACCGGTAGGGGTGACGCTGGTGGCCGCATTGGTGGTGACGGTGGGGGCGGCGGAAGCAGGTCCGTTGGTCAGACTGAAGGTGAGGCCGGTGTCGAAGCCGCTGAGCAGGACTTTAACTGAGTACGATCCTTGCGTTCCGTTGGCGGTGAAAGTCGGTGCGGCGGCGTTGCCGTTGGCGTCGGTTATCACCGTCGCGCTGCTGCTGAAGGAGCCGCTCGCGCCGCTGCCTGGTGGAGCGAAGGTGACGGCCACGCCGCTGACGTTGCCAATGTTGGCCGTATCCTTGACGTTGACCTGCAGGGCGGTGGCTGCCGCAGAATTGACGGCCACGGTCTGCCCGCTGCCGGCCCCGAGCGCGACATTGACGAAATTGAACGGCAGGCGCTGGGTGGGATTGGTGCCGGGGCTGATCGACGTGTTTGAAGTCTGGGCGCGGAAGTAGATGAAATTTCCAACGGCATCGACCCGGTTCGGAAAGTCGGTGCTGCCGGGATCAATCAGATCGGCGGTCTCGACGGTGCCGGCGGAGGTGCCATCGGTCTGGAAGATTTTCAAAAAGCCTGCAGTGGTGGTGGCATTGAAAAAGGCCGTGCCGCCCACCACCCCAAAATACTGGTTGGTGGAGGTACTGAGGCCGTTGCCGCTGCCCACGTTGATGTCCTTGAGCAAGGTCACGGTGCCGGTGGAGTCGGCGGTGTCAATGATGCCCGGCTCGTTACCCGTGCTGCCTTTAAATTCGCCGACGACGAGGAGCTTGCTGCCGAGAGCCACAAAGGTGCGGACGAAGCCGGCGTTGTGCGTGCCATCCTGGTCGGTGTATAAAGTCGCGCCCTTGGTCGTGGTGCCGTCGGATTTGAAAATCTGGTTGCCATACACATTGGCCGCCACAGAGTCGTTCAAGCCGAAGTAGTAGTTTGAACCCACCTTGGCGATGGCGCTGTTGGAGCCGTTGTTGTACCCGTTCGGCGTCAGATTGGTGAGACCTGTGCCGTCAGATTCGACTTTAAACCAGTGTCTCTCCGGATTGCCGTTGTGGAGTTGACTGTTGTCGGACGCAATAAAAAACAAGGTGGTGCCGAAGACGGTTAGTTTGGAGGCGTTGGCACCGGATGTGCCACCGAAGCTCGTGATCTGGGTCACATTGCCGTTGGCAGGATTGTAGCGGAACACATCCAGGTTGGTGGCGCTTGATGCCTGGGTATAAAAAAGGACCCCATTGATGGCGGCGATGTTTTGCGCAAAGCCGGCGGAGTAGGTGTTGTAACTCGTCACGGCGGCAGCGCTGCCGGAGCCGGTGTATTTGTAGATTTGGAAGTTGATGTTGCTGTTCGCGGGACCACCGAGGGTGTCGGCACCAAAGTAGAGATCGCTGCCGATGATGCACAATTGGAGCGGGGATGAATTGGCCACGCCCGTGTTGATCTGACCGCCGACGCCGCTGACGGTGGTCGTGCCGCTCGTCGTGCCGTCGGACTGCCAGAGAAAGCTGGAGCCGTTGGTGCCGCCGGTGGTGTTCACCACGAAGTAAAGTTTGGAACCGTTGGTGACCGGCGCACTGAAGCCGGTCACCGCTCCGAGATCCTTGACGAGGGTTGCCGCACCGCCATCAGTGACCCAAAGCTTGCCGTTGTTCGTCCCGCCCAGCGTATCTCCGGTCAGGAAGTACGTGTGGCCGCCCATCGCAATGAAATAGTTCGAAGTGGTGCTCTGCACATTCGAATAGTTGGTGGCCACCGTGGGGTCCAGCAAGGGCTGGGGAATCAGTACTGCGGCCGTGGCGGACAGCGTCGAAAGTCCTCCCAGAACCAAGCCCCTGAAATACCGCAGTGCCTGCCGCCAAACGCCACCGTCTTGCATTCGATGTTCCCAGCTGGTGGAGAATACGGGCGGAGAACGGTGAAGCTGATGCATAAAACGGGAGATAACGCGTGTTAGCTGGCAGGGACGGTTTAGCAATAACGAGATCAAAGCCCCGACTCGAGGTAGTAGAAAACTGTATTCGGCGCTGGCCTTTTTTTTTCAATCCCTAATTGGCAACAATTTCAACCTCCACGGCTGGCGTGGGGAATCCGGCCATCGGAAAGAACCTGGGAGAACCTTGATTTGGGCTGGGGGCGGGAGTCTTGATTTCGGCAGAGGAATGTGCCAGAAAAATCATTCCTTTGCCCTTCATTACTTTGCCCATTTCAGCGTGTCCGTGCTGTCTGAGCGTGTGGTTCGGGGATGGAGGGGCGATCCTGAGGCCGGATAAGAAGGGAACACCGCAAGAGATGAGAAGACCGCAGAGACCGGAGGTTCTGAGAAAAGAATCTGTGGGTTTCCTGAATCTGTGGGAGAAATGGAGTCCGATCTAGATCTGCCTAACGACTGCGGCAGCGCGAGCCGGGTCGTACGTTGGGTGTGTTTGGTGCGCTGAACTCTTACCACGCCCTGACGCTGCTGCGCCAAACCGCCCGACTTTGGTGGGGGGCGAGCCATGGGGCGCTGCCACACGCTCGCAGACGGGCGGGCTGTCGCCACGCCCATCCTACGGTTCCAGAACTACGGCTTTAGTTCACCCCGCGCAGGCGGAACTCGCCGGTGCCGCTGGTGATGGTGACGGTGACGTCGCGAGTGGTGCCGGAGCCGGTCACGCTGGTCACGGTGCCGACGATGCTGCTGCCGTTGACGGCGACGACGGAGAAGTTGCTGGCTCCGGGGACGGTCACGGGCTCGGAGTAGGTGACGCGGAAGGTGACGACGTTGCTGGCGGTGGTCTGGCCGGTGGGGTTCTGGCGGACGATAGAAGTGATCGTCGGCGGGGTGGTGTCGATGACGAGGGCCTTGTTGACGCCGAGGGAGTTTGCTCCGCCTGGGGTTGGCAGAGTCAGGTTGGCCGCCGTGCCGCCGGTGGTGGCGTTGATGGTGCCGCCAGCGAGGGCGAGGGCGGTGGTGCTGGAGCAGTCGAGGAGGGTGGCGTTATCGATGGCTCCGACGGTGTAATTGAAGGTCAGCGTGCTGGTGCCGCTGCCGGAGCCGTAGGAGGCGCTGCCGCCGCTGTTGAGCGCGAGCGTCGGCGTGCCGGTGACGGTGACTGCGGCGCTGAAGGTCACGGTGATGGGAACTAGGACGGCGGCGTTGTAGGAACCGTTGGCCTTGGTGGAGCTGATGCTGGCGACGGTGGGCGCTGGCACGTAGGTGAACTGATCCCCTGCCCCGGTGGCGCTGGTGCCGCCTACGGTGGTGACGGTGACGTCAACGGTGCCTGCGCCTGCTGGAGCGGTGGCCGAGATGGACGTGGCGGAGTTGACGACGAACCCAGCGGCGTTGGTGACGCCGAATTTCACGGCGGTCGCCCCGGTGAAATTCGTGCCGGTGATGACCACGGGGGTGCCGCCTGCGGTCGGGCCGCTAGTGGGGCTGATGCTGGTGACCGTCGGCAGGGAGGCCGTGGTCGTGAAGGTCTGGTCCGCTCCGGCAACGCCCCCAGCGTTCACGCGGAAATGGTAGGTGCCAGCAGACAGTCCGGTCAAGATCGCCGACACTGAGGTGTCGGTGCTGCCGGACACCGATGAAGGAGTCGCCGCGACGTTGGTGCCGTAGGCGGTCGTGGTGCCATAATCAAACGAGACAGTCACGCCGGGATTGTTCTGGGCATTGGCCGTGCCGTTGAGGGTGGCTCCGCTGCCGGTGACCAGAGTGGCCGCATTGGTCGTGACCGTGGGTCCAGCGAAGGCAATGCCGTTGTGGGTGGTCAAGTTGATCCCGCTGATGAAGCTGGTGGCCTCACCCGTGGTCAAATTGATGGAATACAATGCCTGCTGGCCGTTGAAGCTGTCCGCCACCAGGGCGCGGTTGTTCGGAATGTCCAGCGCCAGCGCGTTCGGATTGGCGGCCACCGCATCCGTCACGACGCCGTTGCCCGACCCATCCAGATTCACTTTCCAGAGGGTGTCTCCTGAGGCCGCCGTGCTGCCGCTGCCGCCGGTGGTGGTGTAATAGAGCAGGTTATGGGCGGCATCCACCCGCATGCAGGTGGGGCCACCCAGAGGACCGCCACCCACCGGTGCCGTGCCTATGGTCAGGAACAGGACGGGAGTGGCTGGAAACGAACCGCTCAGATCGACGGTGTAAATTTTATTCTGCCCGGCAAAGCTGTCCGCGACAAAGATACGATGGTTGGGCAAATCCAGCGCCAGCGTGCTGGCGTTGGCAATGCTGCTGGCATCGAAGAGCAGGGCGTTGTTGGTGCCGTCCAGATTGATGCGCCAGAGGCTGTCGCCACTGGCCGGGGTGCCGCCTGATCCGCCAGTGGAAATGTAGTAGAGGTAGCCGTTGGCCAAGTCCACCTGCATGTCGTTAGGACCGCCCATTAACAGACCGCCGACTGGCGTTGTTCCCATGGTGTAAAACAGCACCGGAGTGACCGGAGCCGTGCCGTTGAGGTCAATGGTGTAAATCTTCTGCTGGCCGCCGAAACTGTCCGCCACGAAGGCGCGGTGCTTGGACAGGTCCAGCGCGAGCGCGTTCGGATTTTCGATCAGGTTGTCGTCCTGCAGCTTGGTGGAGCCGGTGCCATCCGTGTTGGCGACCCACAGGCTGTCGCCCACGGCCGGAGTGCCGGTGGCCTGCGTGATGTAGTAGAGCTTGGCGCTCGGTGCGGCATAGGTGTAAAATGTGTTCGCAGAGTTCGTCCCGCCCGGAGTGGTGACGGAGACGTTGAGACCAGCACCTGCGACACGGGCGGCGGTCGTAGCGGAGATGGTCGTGGAATTGGTCACGCTGAAGGTCGTCGCTGCGGTGCCGCCAAAGCTGACCGCCGTGGCTCCGGTGAAGCCCGTGCCAGTGATCGTCACCACCGTGCCGCCAGCAGTGCTGCCGCTGGTGGGGTTGATGCCGGTGACGGCGGGAGCTGCCACGTAGGTGAACTGATCCCCTGCCCCGGTGGCGCTGGTGCCGCCTGCGGTGGTGACGGTGATGTCCACGGTGCCCGAGCCCGCAGGAGATGTGGCGGTGATGGAGGTGGCGGAGTTGACGGTGAAGGTGGTGGCGCTGGTCGCACCGAAATTCACGGCTGTCGCTCCGGTCAAGTTGGTGCCAGTGATGACCACCGAGGTGCCGCCTGCGGTCGGGCCGCTGGTGGTGGCGAGGGAGGTGACGGTGGGTGCGCCCACGTAGGTGAACTGATCCGCTGCGGAGGTGGCACTCGTACCGCCTGCGGTGACGACGGTCACATCGACCGTGCCTGCGCTACCGGCTGGTGCGGTGACGGTGATCTGCGTGGCGGAATTGACCGCGAACATGGAGCCGTTCGCACCGAACTTCACGGCTGTCGCTCCGGTGAAATTCGTGCCCGTGATGACCACCGAGGTGCCGCCTGCGGTCGGGCCGCTGGTGGTGCCGAGGGAGGTGACGGTGGGTGCGCCCACGTAGGTGAACTGATCCGCTGCGGAGGTGGCACTCGTACCGCCTACGGTGACGACCGTGATGTCCACCGTGCCAGCGCTACCTGCTGGTGCTGTGGCGGTGATGGAAGTGGCGGAGTTGACCGTGAAACCCGTGGCGCTGGTAGTGCCGAACTTCACGGCTGTCGCGCCGGTGAAACCTGTACCGGTGATGGCTACCGAAGTGCCGCCTGCGGTCGGGCCGCTGGTGGTGCCAAGGGAGGTGATGGTGGGTGCTGCGATGTAGGTGAACTGATCCGCCGCCGAGGTAGCGCTGGTGCCGCCTGCGGTGGTGACGGTGATGTCTACCGTGCCAGTGCCTGCTGGAGCGGTGGCGGTGATGGAGGTGGCGGTGTTGGCGGTTAATCCCGTGGCGGCGTTCGCCCCGAATTTTACGCCTGTCGCTGAGCTCAAATTGGTGCCGGTGATGACCACCGTAGTACCGCCTGCTGCCGGGCCGCTGGTGGTGCCGAGGGAGGTGATGGTGGGGGCAGCAGAAGCAAACGAGAGGGTGGTGCCAAACGATTGCGTGGGGGACGAGCCCACATTAATCGTCCAGGACGAAGGATTCACTCCAGTTCCCACGAGGCGGGACAGCCAGCCATTTCTGTCTGTCGTCGTGACCACCCCCGTATAGACGCCACGGTAGTCTTCCGCAGCAGCGAGGCCAAAGCCGACCGCTGTGCTGCCAATTGTCAGGCCCGTGGGCACCCTGGAACAGTTGACTCCACTGTTTCCCGAGCCGGTGGTAAGCCAACCATTGGAAGTGTTAGCAACCGTGGTGCTAGTAAATCCGCAGGCGAAAATGAAAGTGGGGCTGCTGAGGATGTTCCCCTGGTAAATGATCAAGGTATCCCCGGCAGTGGTAAAGAGAGGAGAAGCGCTAGTCCATCCGCTGATCACTTGGGTCTGTGGGCTGAAGTCTTACGAGTCCGAATCGCGCTTCATCGTGACGGTGGAAGCATTGGCTACGATGGTGACGGTAAAGATGGTCCCTTTCGTGACTGTCGCAACGGGAGTGAACGTGAAAGCACCATCCAGGGTCACCGAAGTCTGCGGATAGGTCTGGCTTGAATAGGCATCACCGGGAATACCGTAGTCTGTGATGCCGATCACCGTCCCCGGAGCGAGATCCACCAAGGGAGCCCATTTGAAGGTGGTGGTGGATTGATTGAAGGATAGAATCACTGCATCGCCTGTAGAAAGCGTTGTTTGGGCTTGGCTGGTCAGGGGCGCGGCAAAAACGGCCATCCAAAGTGCCAGCAAGGCAAGCACTGGCCTCACCATGCGGGCGATCCCTTGAAGTGGGGCGAGAAAGCCGCCGCCTGCTTCGCGACGTTCTGTGCTGGTAGAGACTGTGGGCTGAAAGTGGTGCATCTGTTGTACAGGATGGGTGGAAAAGCGCGGTGATTGCCCATGAGAGGCACTGGAAACAGGTGTATTCATGGGGGCAGCAGTGGGTAAGATAGTCAGGGGATGATAATGAAAACACTGAACCAGGCAAGCCAGACCCTCCATTAAAATACCTTTTCGCTCCATACCTTGTTTCGCGACGGATGCACCGGGTATTTTCCAACGAATTCGCTACCACCGGGCAGCCCGAATTAGGGAATACGCAGGCTAAGCGCTTGACCAACAGCCGTCCCCCCTGCCCTGCCGCAGATGGCGCCGGCCAGGTGGCTTTGGCGTAAGGCGCAGCGATTGCACCGAGCCGTGGCCTGTGAGCAGCCACCGCCGGAACATGGCCCGAGGGCATGGGGGGTGCCAGGCAGCGGTGCATGGTGGGACTTCTTTTAACAGCCCCCACTCCCTATGAAAGTGAGTGGTGAGCGGCCCTTGTCTTACCCTGAGTGTGTTTGGCGGGTGGCGGTGGCTCATCTTCCAGACGCTGCTGCGCCAAACCGACGGACTCTGGAGGTGGGGGCTATGGGGGGCTGCCACACGCTGATCGACGGGCAGTAGTGCCCATCGTACTTTTACTGCCAGCCGCCGCCGAGGGCCTTGAGCATGGCCACGCTGGCGATGAGGCGCTGGCCTTCCACCTGGGCGGCGAGCAGCTTGGTGCTGAGCACGGTGCGGTTGGCATCCACGACTTCAAAGTAGCTGGCGAGACCTTTCTGATAACGCAGCTCCGCGAGGCGCTGGGTCTCCTGCGCGGAAACGATGGCGGCATCCAGCGCGGAGGCCTGCTTGGCATAGGCGCTGGAGTTGATCATGCTGTCTTCGACCTCTTGCAGGGCAATCAGGATGGCCTGGCGGTAGTCGGCCAGGGTGCCTTCGTAGGTCGCCTTGGCGGAGCGCAGATTGGCGCGCAGCTTGCCGCCCTGGAAGATGGGCAGGGTCATGCTGGGGCCGATGGTCAGGATGCGGCTGCGCTGGTCGTAGAAATTGTTGGGGCCCACGCTTTCCAGACCGCCGGTGCCATTGATGCTGAAGGCCGGGTAGAAGGAGGCGGTGGCCACGCCGATCTGGGCGTTGGCCTCACGCATCTTCTGCTCCGCTGCACGGATGTCTGGACGACGCTGCAGCAGGGTGGAGGGCATGCCGCCGGGCACTTTCGGCGGGGTTGGCATGCGGGATTTTTTGGCGAGGTGGAAGTTGGACGGGATCTCGCCGCAGATGACGGCGAGGGCGTTTTCCGCATTGCCGCGCTGGCCTTCCAGCGCAGCGAGGTCGCTGTTGGCAATTTGGAGCTCCGTCCGGGCGCGGGCCACGTCCATCTCATTGGCGAGACCGCCTTTGAAGCGTGACTCCTGCAGCTTGAGCGCCTCCTGGCGCCAGTTCTGCGTGGTGATCACGACATCGATCTGCAGATCCAGCGAGTGGGCGAGGAAGTACAGACGCGCCACTTCGGAGGCGATGGTCAGGCGCTGGGCGGAGACGGTCTCCATGGCACCAAACTGGGCGGCCTTGGAGCCTTCCACGCTGCGGCGCACGCGGCCCCAGAGGTCGATTTCCCAGCCTTCATCGAGGAGGTTCTGGAAGCGGCGGCGCTGGATCTTGGGCAGGGAGACACCGGCGGGCAAGTTGGCACCGAAGGAGCTGGCGGAGAGACGCTCATACTGCATGGCGTCCCGATTGTTGAGGTAGGGGAACCAACTGGCCTGCTGCACGCCGACGAGCGCGCGCGCGGTCTCGACGCGTGCGAGAGCGCTGCGGAGCTGGAGGTTGTTTTGCAGCGCCCGCTCTTCCAGTTTGTTCAACTCCTCGGAATGGAAAAGCTTCCACCACTCGCCGGGGACGGGAATGTCCGCCGTGCTGGCCTTGCTGCTGTTCTTCCACTTGGAGGGCATCAGCACCTCGGGCAGCTTGAAGTTGGGCCCGACGCTGCAGGAGGCACACGTCAACGTGGTCGTGAGGCAGAGAATTCTGAAATGGTTCATGCGCGCGCATTCATGGGGTGAATCGTTCTGAGTGCAACCTACAAGACGAAGGTTTGCCACCGGTCAGGCAGGCAAACAGCCTGCCACTTTGTGCCGCCAACTGGCGAGGACATCGGCGGCCACGGCATGGGCGTCTTCAGCGCCGACGTGCTCGGTGACGGTTTCCGCTGCGGGCAGCCAGGAGGGCGTGGAGACCTCGCCAATGTGAGCGTGCTGCTCGGCACGGAGGAAGGCGCGCAACTGCACGGTGAGCAGGTTTTGGCTGCGGTCATGGCTGGCGACGGCCTCGACACAGACCTCATACGGCCTGTCTTCCAGGGTATGGATGCTGATGACTTGCGTGGTATCGAGCAGGGAGTGAATCATGATCCGAGGTTCAGCGGCCAGGGGCGGGTTGTCGTTGCGGAGTTTGCGCTCATATTTGACGAAGGTTTACGCACCATGCCCGCGTTATGACGCATCCATGCGTTTTCTTCTTTGCTGCCTTGCCCTGACCACGTTTGCCACTGCGGCTGACAAGCCGCTGAACATCGTCTTTCTGTTTGCGGACGACTGGGGCCGCTACGCGAGCATCTACGCGGAGCATGAGAAATTCCCTTCGCTCAATCAGGTGGTGAAGACGCCGAACATCGACCGCATCGCGCGGGAGGGGGCGCTGTTTCGCCGGGCGTATGTGAATGCGCCGAGCTGCACGCCCTGCCGCAGCTCGTTGCTCTCGGGCCGTTACTTCTTCAACTGCGGGCGCGCGGCCATCCTGAACGGTGCGGTGTGGGACCCGGCGATCCCGAGCTACCCGCTGCTGCTGAAGGATCAGGGCTACCACCTGGGCAAATCCTTCAAGGTGTGGAGCCCTGGCGAGCCAGCGGACGCGCCGTATGGCGGGCAGCAGTTTGCGTATCAGAAGAGCGGCGCGCGCTGCAATCAGTTCTCCGAGGAAGTGACGAAGATGGTCGCCAACGGTGTGGCGCTGGAGGCGGCGAAGCAGCAGATCTATGACGAGGTGCGGGGGAACTTTGACAGCTTCCTGGCGGCGCGGCCGCAGGGGGCACCCTTTGCCTTTTGGCATGGGCCGACGAACGTGCATCGCAAGTGGGTGAAGGGCAGCGGGCAGGCGCTGTGGGGCATCAACCCGGATGACCTGAAGGGCAAGCTGCCCAAGCACCTGCCGGATGTGCCGGAATTTCGCGAGGACTTCGGCAGCTACCTGGGGGAAATCCAGGCCTTCGACGCGCAGGTGGGCGTGATCATCAAGCAACTGGAAGCGGCGGGCGAGTACGACAAGACGGTGATCGTGATCAGCGGGGATCATGGCGCGCCCGGTTTCCCTGGCGGCAAGTGCAACCTCTATGACTTCGGCGTGAATGTGACCCTGGCGATCCGCTGGCCGGGACAGCCGGGCGGGCGATACATCGAGGACTTCGTGAACCTGATGGACCTTGCGCCCACGTTCATGGAGATGGGCGGGGCGAAGATCCCTGAGGGCGTGAATGGCAAGAGCCTAGTGAGTTTGATGAAGTCGGGCAAGTCCGGGCAGATCGAGAAGGAGCGCGACTACGTGATCACGGGTCGCGAGCGGCATGTGGGCAACGCCCGTGAAGGCAACCTCCCCTACCCCCAGCGCGCGCTGCGCAAGGATGGCTTTCTCTACATCCACAACTTCAAGCCCGAGCGCACGCCGATGGGTGATGCCAAGTCTCTGACCGACAGCTTCACGCCGACGCAGGACGCGCTGGAAAACGATACCTTTGTGGCTTATCCCGACATGGACTCCTCCCCCGCCAAGGCCTGGCTGATCGAGCACCGCAAGGACTCGCAGTACCAGTGGTACTTTGATTATGCCTTTGCCAAGCGCCCCGAAGTCGAACTCTATGACCTCAGCAAAGATCCCGACTCGACGATCAACGTGGCGAATGAACCCGCCTATGCGGCCGTGAAAGCGAAGATGGGGGCCGAGCTGCTGGAGAAGCTCAAGGCCGTGGGCGATCCGCGCGTGACCATGGACCCCGTGCCGTTTGAGAATCCGCCGTTCACGCTGGATGGCAAGGTGGGTAGGCCCGGTAAGGGGAAGCAGGGGGCTGGGAAAGCGAAGGCGGAGTAATGGGATGGGTGGGACTGAATCAGATCTGTTTGTTCCCGCTTATGCTGTTGACGTGCTTGCGAGAATTGTTTCTCATCAAGTCATTAAGCAAACTTCAACACACAATGTCCGACCGCCTGCAATTTCAAAATCAGTTAAAGGCCATTTTGACGCCAATGCTGAAGGCGGAAGGTTTTCGCAATTCAGGAACGACTTATCGCCGCACCATCGGTGATGTTGTTCACCTTATTCAGATTCAGGGTTCACAGTTTGGAGAACAATGTTGCGTCTGCCTTGGCATCCACCTTTTATTCCTACCAACCGTCGGTTCAAACGCTCCATGCGACCCAAAGTCGATCAAGGAGCCAGAATGCGAGTTCCGCTATCGGCTCAAGCCTGACGGGCAGAGCGATCATTGGTGGAGCTACGGCACCACGGAGACGGAGGCCACAGCATCCGTCTGCTCCATCCGTGATCTGTATCAACAGCTTGGTGCATCTTATTTTAGTAGGTTCTCCATCTTTCCCGATCATTTCGTTCGAGTGACCCGTGAAACCCCTGATGATTCAATTGGCAAATTGTTCCCCCAGTGTTTCACCTCTGTTCGTCGGGACTTGGCCCTTGCTCGTATTTATGGACACATCGGTAATCGTGTCTCAGCTCAGTTCTTCGCCACCAGAGGCATGGCGGCAGTCGGACAGTCCACCGCATTGAAATCCGCATTCAGCCCATATCTTGTCCGTGCATAGCAGCGCTCGCGCTATCCGCTCCCGGAGGGAGCACGGAAGGTAGCCGGTGGTGCAGCGAGCCTTAGCGAGCGAGAACCACCGGATCACACGCGCACAAGGTGTCCTGCCCCAAGGCCGCATGCCGGAGGTATGCGAGAAATGTGCGCAGACTCCTCCTGAGCGCTGGGTGGCAGAATGCTTCTCGCATACCTTCGGCATGCGCCCCTGAATGGGGTTCGCCTCATCGCAAGATCCGGTGGTTCTCGCTGCACCTCTCCGCGGTTCCGCTTCACCACCGGCTCATTTCTCTGCTCCCTGCCGGGAGCCCATGCTGAATATGCCTGATATGACTTTCTATTGACGCACTCGCCAGAATTGTTTCTCATCACGTAGTTCGGCCAAGCAAGAACAACCACCGTCCTATGAGAATAAGTGAACAGCCATTAGATCCTGAAATTACATCCAACCTTCTCGGCGCTGCCGCCGAGGGCGCAGCGTTGGTCGGCATTAAATCCGATGCAGAGCCGTTAAAGATCGTGGAAGCGATCAACTCATTCATTGCCAAGCCACCCAAAAGTTGGTTCCGGAAGGTCGATAACTGGACTGATCGAGCATTGCCAATCGGCAGTTTATGGGGGGCGCAGATGGTGCGGCAGTTCGGATGGGAATGGGCGAGCATCACCCAACACGATCAAGGTGATGCGAAAGCAATGGGTGTATTCGATCAGCTTCGCGCACTGGCCATTTTCCCTTTCGAGTTTGTTTTCGGGTGCCTTGAGAGCAAGGCGTACCCAACGATCTTGCTTGCTTTCAATATGCTTGTAGCTGGCAAAATTCCAGAACTCGACGCTGGTGGCTACATGAACCTCATGGATGGTGTCCGCCACGTCATACCGCCAAGGTAGGAATGAACAGCACACGTCAGAAACTGGCCGAACAAAACGGATGCAGGCAGCCTCACGTATGGCACCTGTCGTATCATCGGTGCTTTCCTCTCGCCATCACCTGATCCGAAGCGTTAGGAACCCCCTCACACATCACCCCAGAATGAACGCTTTTGCAGACGACTACCTATTTTACGTGCTGTTCGTCGGCCTCTGCCAAGCTCTGTTTGCGGCGGTAGTCGCCGTGACTGTGGTTCCGTTTTTGTCGCGCGTGACGCGGCGCAGGTATCGCAGCCTGCTTCGATACTTCGCGCTCCTGAACGTCTATCTTCTTGTTTGGGGCGGCCTTGGCAACTCGATCTGGCTGCATTTCACTGCCAACCGACTTTCCGTTGCAGACGATTGTCCCGTGTGGGCTCCCTTCGTCCCATTCAGCAGGTGGGTTCTCGACAGCGCCGTCGGTTGGTCAGGTGGCTGGCAACTTCATGGCGGCACAACCATCGGCCAACTCCAATGGCTTTGGGTTGCTATCGCTGTTTCCGTCTGGGTCAGCTCGATTTTCAGCGTTTCTGCTTCCCGAGCGCTCTTGCCAGAACACACTAACAGCAACAAACCCACCCATGAGTAAACTCCGAGTCGAATGCTTTTCCCAATCGATTGATGGCTTCAGTGCGGGGCCAAATCAGAGTCTGGAGAACCCGCTGGGGGTGGGTGGGACGGCCTTGCATGGATGGGCGTTTGCGACGCGGACGTTTCAGGCGCAGGTGTTTGGCGGCGAAGGCGGAGAGACGGGGATCGACGACGATTTTGCGAAGCGGGGGTTTCACGACGTGGGGGCTTGGATTCTGGGCAGGAACATGTTTGGGCCCGTGCGTGGTCCGTGGCTGGATGAGAGCTGGAAAGGTTGGTGGGGGGACAACCCGGTGTATCACAAGCCGGTTTTCGTGCTCACAAATCATGCGCGTGCGCCGCTCGTGATGGAGGGCGGCACGACGTTTCATTTCGTCACGGAGGGGATTCATGCCGCGCTGGAACAAGCGCGCGCAGCGGCCAACGGCATGGATGTCCGCATCGGCGGCGGAGCGGATACCATCCGGCAGTATCTGCGGGAGCGGCTGATCGATGAACTGCATCTCGCCATCGCACCGGTCCTGCTGGGCGCGGGAGAGCGGTTGTTCGACGGCATCGATCTGCCGGAGTTGGGGTATGCGTGTACCCAGCATGTTGGAACGGAGCGAGCGACGCATGTGGTGCTGACGCGGAGGTGAGGGCACGGGTTTGCCATCCCTTGCGCTGCCGAGACAAATGAAGATAGGAGTCGTTAGACATCCAAGTGCCACACCATGGTTCCACGCGAGAACAGCAAATATAATGCCAGGCATTTAGTTGTTGCACCCGTAAATTTTTCGCCCATTTTCCGCGCCCATGAAGCACGCTCAATCCTTTGACCCCCAAGCGCTCCCGCTCGAAGAACAGCTCGTCGGCGTGAATGCGAAAACCGGGCTTTATCCTGGCGCGCGGTCGTGGTCGGGTGGCCGGCATCGCATCTTGGGAAAGGGGCCGCTGGAGTCGTATTGTTACCACGTGATGTCTCGCACCTGCGGCGGGGAGGTGTTCTTTGACGATGTGGAGAAGGAGGCGCTGCGCCGCGTGATCTGGCGCATGGCGGAGTTCTCCGGCATCAAAGTCGTGACCTACTGCCTGATGAGCAATCATTTCCATTTGCTGACTGAGGTGCCGCACCGTCAGACGTGGCTGCAGCGCTTTGAGGGGGCGGAGGGTGAGGTGAAGTTGCTGGAGCACTTGAGCATTCTCTACAGCCGCGCTTACGTGGGACTGCTGCGCGAGGAACTGGCCGACTTCCGCGCACGCGGCATGGCGGTGCTGGCCGAGCAGCGACTGGAGGCGATCAAGAAGCGCTTCTGCGATCTCTCGCTGTTCGTCAAAGAGGTCAAAGAACGTTTCAGCCGCTGGTTCAACAAACGGCGTGGACGTCGTGGCACCTTATGGATGGATCGTTTCAAGAGTGTGCTGGTAGAGGGCAAGGGTGAACCACTGACCACGATGGCAGCATACATCGATCTCAATCCTGTGCGCGCTGGGTTGGTGAAAGATCCGAAGGACTATCGCTGGTGCGGCTATGCGGAGGCGCTGGGCGGCAGCCGGAGGGCGCAGCGTGGTCTGTGCAAAGCGCTGGGAAAGCCGGTGGATGGCTGGAAGAGCGCTGGGGCGGCGGCGTATCGCTGCCTGCTGCATGCGGAGGGGCGCGAGGTGAAGGATGCACAGAATGAGAAGGTTATATCTCGTGGTGTGACAGCGGAGTCGGCCCGTGCGGTGCTGGCAGATAAAGGCAAACTCAACCCTGCCGAGCTGGTGCGGCTGCGCGTGAGATATTTTACTGACGGAGTGGTGCTGGGGAGCAAGGCGTTTGTGGAAGGCATTTTCGACTCGCAGCGAGAGCACTTTGGCCCGAAGCGCAAGCAAGGTGCGCGGCGCATGGCGGAATCGGATGCGCCCTTCTACACGCTACGCCATCTGCGGCTGCGCCCCCTGGAGTGATTCCGTCGAGGTAAGACGCTGGTGTCTGAGGCGAAGGTGAAGCGGCTGGGGAAGTGAGAGGCGTGGGACTTGGCGCAGGACCAGTGGGGGACTTGAAGCGACAGGGTGCTCTGGGGCGCTGGCCGGAAACCGCACTCGGAGAGTGCGGGCTACGCCACACTGGGTGGCATGAAGCGGCTGGGTGGCGCGGGAGGCAGAGCTGGCAGAGTGGAGGCGGGTGTACTGCACTTCCAAACCCCAACGCCACCCGGCGCACCCGGCGCACCTGGCGCACCTGGCGCACCTGGCGCACTTTTTAATCGCGCTTTACAGCCTCATCATCGGTTGATCGGTTTCCGTTTCGGAAAGGCATGGATACGATGCCCAGGTAGTTGGAATGGACTGACTCATCCATGTGGGTGTCCAAACCAAAAACGGTTTCCTGAGCAGGAAGCTCGGTCAACGTGCCGAAGAGCCGGTCCCAAATGCTGAAAACGTCGCCAAAATTGCTGTTGGTGTAGGGTAGTTGGAAGTGATGGTGAACATGATGAATGTTCGGGGTGACGAAGAGCCAGCCGAGGACTTTAGCGAGTCTGGGCGAGAGCCGGAAAGCTGCGTGGGAAGTGATGTTGGCAAAGCTTTGGCAGGTTTGCCTCAAGATTAAAACTTCAACACTGGCTCCGGTGAGGAAGACCCAGAGGAAGAGGAAGCAGCTACGAATAACCGTCTCGCCAGGATGCTCCCTAACGGTGGTGGATACGTCTATTTTTGGATCCGTATGATGGACGAGATGGAACCTCCAAAATGGAGCCACCCGGTGCATGGTGCGATGGTAAACGTAATCAAGGAAATCCAAGATGAAGAACATGAGGAGATACTTGATCCATGGGCTGGAAGGGTTCGGCAGCAGGTAAATCAAACCCCAGTGATGGCTTTTGACCCAGCCTGCGATTGCAATAAGAACAAGGGTCAGGACGAGCTGAAGGGGCAGCGCGGAACAGATGAGCAGGGCGTTTAACGAGGCGTGCTTCCATTTGCGACCAATAGGCTCAGCGGAAAAGAAATGCTCCAAGACCCACAAGGTGGTGAAGATGGAGACATAGATGCCCACCTGAATGGTTGAGACGTGTTCGATCAAGTAGTGTTTGATGAGGTGAATATCCATTAGGCTCGATGTTATTTTTCTTGTGCTAGGAAATTGTCTTTGAGGGTCCGGGGCGAGTTGGCGCTGGACGTGGTGAGAGGGGGACGGAAGAACGACGAATTTCGAATGGGGAATGACGAATGGGGACCATCTGCGGCCGTTTCACGCCTGATTTGGGCTTTGGAGGATGGCTGACGCGAGATTTATAAGGGATTTTCAACACTCATGAGCAGAGATTTCCTGCCCGCAGCGCCAAGATATTTTTGCGGCAGCGGATTGCGGCGAAAGGATGCCACGAAAAGACAAAAGATGCCAACAAAAGTGCATGAGGGGATTTTTCCGGAGCGAGCTGAAGCTCGGGAGTACTTTCGTCATTCCCCCTGGGCTTCCCAGAACTTGCGGAGTTCGCGGAGTTGCTTTTTGTCGGGCTTGGCGACGACTTCGTGGGCGCGGGGCTGGATGAGTTCGCGTTCGCGGCGGAGTTCGCTGGCGCGTTGGATCCATTCGAGCGGGGTGAGGTTTTCGCAGAACTCGGGGACCTTGGGCGGGCCGAGGCGCATGGGGGAGAAGGCGATGACGCGGAGGCGCAGGCGGAGGTCGCCGCGCACGACTTCGAGGACGTCGGTGGGTTTGAGATCGCGCGAGGCTTTGACGGGCTGGCCGTCGATGGTGACGTTTCCCCTGGCGCAGGCCTGGGTGGCGAGGGTACGCGTTTTGAACACGCGCACGTGGTGCAGCCATTTGTCGGCACGCTGGCTCATGCGGCGACTGAGTAGGTGCGCGCGCCGAATATGGCGCTGCCGACGCGGACGATGGTGGCGCCTTCTTCGACGGCGATGTCGAAGTCGTGGCTCATGCCCATGCTGAGGCGCGGGAGGGGTGCGCCGCCGCGTTGTTCGAGTTCGTCGCGCAGGGTGCGCAGCTTGGTGAAGTAGGGGCGGCTCAGGGTGGGATCGGGATCGAAGGGTGGAATGCACATGAGGCCTTGGATTTCGAGGCGCTTGAAGGCATACAGGGCTTCGAGGTTGGCGCGGAGCTGCTCGGCGCTGAAACCGTGCTTGCTGCTTTCTTCGCCCACATTGACCTCCAGATAGACCTGGGGAAAGAGGCCTAGCTCGGTGGCGATGCGGTCCACATCACGTGCGAGATCGAGCGAGCCGATGCTGTGGATGGCTTTGACGTGCGGGAGGACTTTGCGCACTTTGTTGGACTGTAGATGGCCGATGAGATGCCAGTGCAGATTCGCGGGCAACTGCGGGGCTTTGGCGAGGATTTCCTGCACTTTGTTTTCTCCGAAGAGAAGCTGGCCGGCAGCGACGGCCTCACGGATGGCTTCGACGGGAAAGGTTTTGGAGACGGCGAGCAGTTCGATGGAGGCGGGATCGCGGCCGCAGCGCTGGGCGGCGGCGGAGATGCGGTCGCGGATGGCTTGCAGGCGGTCGGAGAGGTCGTTCATGGAGTTGTGAAGAGAAACGGAAGATGAGCAGGGCGCGCAACGTATTTTCGCGCTCCACCACTCCATTCCCACATGCAATCACGCCGCCATTTCATCCGCCAGTCTGCCGCCACGCTGTTCGCCGCCCCCTGGGTCACCACGGGCCTGCGTGCCGCATCTCCGAATGGCAAGCTGCGGCATGCGGCGTTTGGTGCCAGCGGCATGAGCATGGCGGACATGAGCGCGATGTCGAACCACCCGATGTGGGAGCTGACGGCGGTGTGTGATGTGGACACGCGCAACTTTGCCAAGGCCCAGGAGAAGTGGCCGAACATCAAGGTGTACCAGGACTGGCGCGAGCTGCTGGAGAAGGAAGCGGCGAACATCGACAGCGTGAATGTCTCCACGCCTGACCACATGCACGGCAGCATCGGGCTGGCGGCGCTGGCGAAGGGAAAGCATGTGTATGGGCAGAAGCCGCTGGCGCACAATCTGTGGGAGTGCCGCCAGATGGTGGAGCGTGCGCGTGAGAAGGGCGTGATGACGCAGATGGGCATTCAGATTTCATCTGCCTTCACCGAGCGCCATGCGGTGGCGCTGATTCAGATGGGAGCCATTGGCAAGGTGAAGGAAGCGCACACGTTCTCGAACAAGAAGTGGGGCGACCTGGAAGTGCGCCCGGTGAAGAGCGATCCGATCCCCGAGGGCTTTGACTGGAACAAGTGGCTGGGTGTGGCGAGCGAGCGCAGCTACATCAAGGGCTACGATCATCCGGGCAACTGGCGCAAGCGTCGTGATTTCGGCACCGGCACGCTGGGAGACATGGGCTGCCACATGTTCAGCGGCTGGTTCCGCTCGCTCGATCTGGCTGCGCCGATCTCGGTGAAGTCCAGCGGCCCGGTGCCGAACCAGGACAACTGGGCGATCAATGCGGTGGTGGAGTACACTTTCAAAGGCACGAAGTACACTGCGGGTGAAACGGTGAAGGTGACCTGGACGGATGGCGATGCGCGCCCGCCGGTGGAAGTGATGGCGTTGGTCGGTGATGTGGCGAAATTCCCCGGCCAGGGCACGATTTACCTGGGGACGGAAGGCGTGCTGCTGGCTCCGCATGGCTCGACGCCGCTGCTGTATCCGCGCGAGAAGTTTGCGAGCTTTGGTGCGTATCCCAAGCTGGAACCGCGTGACCACTGGGCGGACTTCATCGACTGCTGCCTGAAGGGCGGGCAGAAGCCTTCGGCCAACTTTGATTACGCGGGACCGCTGACGGAAGCGGTGCTGCTCGGCTGCCTGGCCAGCGCCTTCCCGAATGAGACCCTGCAATGGGATGCGCCGGCGCTGAAGATTCCGAATAGTGATGCGGCGGATAAGATGGTGCGGCGTGATTACCGCAAAGGCTGGGAGATTGTGTGAGGCGACGTGCTGCGCATCACTCACTTTCATTTTGCGAGAGCTACTTTTGAAGATGGGTGATGCTCGGTAGCATCGCACGAATCGGAGGCGTCAGCGCTTGAAAAGGGGGTGAGCGTTGGGTCAGCAGTGCGTGCTGGGACGAAGGATTCTAGGGACGCGCACAGCGCATCCCTACCAGCCCTGCTCATTGCGGCACCATTGGGAATGGTCTGGAACCGCTGTGTCGGTCCGTGTTTTCGGGTCTGCCACGGCGCAGGCGCTGAAAAAGGTTCGCCATCTTTGTCGTGGTCGATCGACTGGAGCGCATCACCCACTTTCATTTGGAGAGGGGCTAGATTTGAAAGTTTGTGATGCGCGGCATCATAGCGTGACGGCAGCGTGCTTGTGGGATGGGTGTGGCGATAGCCCGCCCGTCTGCGAGCGTGTGATGACGCTGCATGGCTCGATCCCTCCCAGAGTCGGGCGGTTTGGCGTAGCTGGGGCTGGGTGTTGAAACAGCTCAGAGCGCCAAACACACCCAACTTACGACCAGACTCGCGCTTCGCGTGGTCGTGAAAAAAACCTTTTTCCACGCGAAGGGTCGATGGCACCGATTTCTCCCACAGATTCAGGAAACCCACAGATTATTTTTTCTTTGGTAAACTGCGGCTTCCATGAATCTGCGGGAAGATCTTCTGGTTTCCGGCTACCCGCGAAAGCATGTGCCAAAGCTGATCCCCCACACGAGCTCTTCAATCATCATCGTCTTCGGATTCGCGGGAGCCGTTCACGGAGCGTTTCTTTTTCACGGCGGAGATGTTGCGGTGCACCCAGACGCTTTGGATCATGCCGAGGAGGAAGAGGGTCACGACAACAAAGGTTCCCCCATAGCTGATGAGGGGCATGGGCAGACCGATGACGGGGAGCATGACGAGATTCATCCCGGCATTTTGGAAGGTGTGGACGAAGAACATGGTCACCACGCCGATCACGATGAGTCGCCCGAGTTGATCGCGGGCGCAGAAGGCGACGAAAACGCCTTGCAGCAGGAGTAGCAGCATGCCGGAGAGGAGGAGCACGGAACCGCGAAAGCCGAACTCCTCGGCGACGACGCCAAAGATGAAGTCGTTGATGGATTCGTGCGGGAAGAAGGTGCGGTGGATGGAGGCTTGATCGGGGATTTTTTTGGACTCTGGCCCCTTCCCTTCCAGGCCACCGGTGGCGACGGCGATTTGCAGGTGCTTGGCCACCCAGCCTTCGTTTTGCAGATCCACCTTGTCCAACTGGTTGGTGGCCATGTACCAGGTGGAATTGATACGTGCCTGCTGGTAGGGCTTGAGCGCAAAGACATAGACCAGCGGCACCACGCTGGCGACTCCGAGCAGCATGGTGATCATGTAGCGAAAGGGAATGCTGCCGACGAGCATCATGGAAAGGAAGACCGGCCCCCAGACGAGACCGGAACCCAAGTCTTCTTTGATGACCATGAGGGCGGGAATGCCGGCCACCATCCCGGCGGCCATGATGCGCAGCCAGGGCCGACGGAAGACGGGCAGGATGCGGGGCAGTTCACCGAAGATGACGCCGAGAATCAGAATGCCGGACATGATGGCAAACTGCGAGGGCTGGACCATGATGGGCCCCACTTTGATCCAGGCTTTGTTGCCCCCGATCTCGATCCCGAAAGCCAACACGGCGACGAGTCCCCCGATGCCCGCGAGATACATCGGCACACAGGCCCAGCGCACCCACTTGTAGTCCAGCAGTGAGGCGGCAAAGAAAAACGGCAGGCCGATCAACACCCAACGAATCTGGTCACGATACTTCAGCGCCATCGCTGCATCCTCCTTGTAGGCCGAGGCATTGTAGATGGCATACACGCCGAAGACGATGAGTGCGGCGATGTTGAGCACCATCAGCCAGTTCATGCCGAGGAATTTTTTGAAAAGTGGTGTCATTGAATCAGAAGAAGAAAGGTTTGGGAAGAAGAGCGGGGGCTAATGACGAATGACGAAATCCGAATGACTAATGATGAACCGCAAAGGGGGCGCTGGGATTGGGACGTGGGGTTGTTTTCGTCATTCGGATTTTTGCATTCGTCATGTGCCAGCGCCGCACTGGCACATGGTGCCGCTAGATGAGCACCGGCACGGCTTCGAGCAGCTTCTGGGTGTAGTCGTGGCGCGGGCGCTCGCAGATTTCATCGGCAGGCCCCTGCTCGACGATTTTGCCGTGGTGCATGACGACGATGTGGTCGCTCATGTGGCGGACGACGGCGAGATCGTGCGCGATGAAGAGGAGCGTGAGATCGAGCTCGGCCTGGATGTCTTTGAGCAGGTTGAGGATTTGCGCCTGCACGCTGACATCGAGGGCGCTGACGGGCTCGTCACAGATGAGGAAGCGGGGCTGCACGGCGAGTGCGCGCGCGATGCCGATGCGCTGGCGCTGACCGCCGCTGAATTCGTGGGGGTAGCGCTGCAGGGCGTCTTCGGGCAGGCCGACTTTTTTGAGCAGACCGGCGGAGACCTCGCGGCGCTCGTCGCGGTTTTTTTCTTTGAAGTGAATCTGCAACGGCTCGCCGAGAATGGCCTCGATGGTCATGCGCGGATTGAGCGAGCCGATGGGGTCCTGAAACACCATCTGCATCTCTTTGCGCAGCGGGCGGAACTCGTGCTCCGGCATCTGCAAAATTTCCTTGCCGCGATAGGTCACGGTGCCTGAGGTGACCGGGGTGAGCTTGAGCAGGGCGCGAGCCACGGTGGATTTGCCGCTGCCGCTCTCGCCAACGAGACCCACAGTGCTGCCTTCCTCCACTTCAAAGCTGACCTTGTCCACGGCCTTGATGACATCCGTGGCACGGCCAAACCAGCCCCCGCGCACGGGGAAGTGAATTTTGAGATCTTGAACGCTGAGCAAGGTCATGGTGGGAGAAGCAGGGAATTTAGCACAGACGGTTCAACGCGCTAAAGTTTCATTGCGTGAAAGCTTGAAAGTGTCAGCATCCATTCCCAGATGAACGAACGCTACGAAATGCTCGCCCCAATTGCCGAAGGGGGCCTGGGGACGATTTTCAGAGCGCGGGACACCCAGACGGGCCGCGAGGTGGCGGTCAAACGCAGCCGTGCCGGTCAAGCGGAGGATGGCGGAGCGGCCGTGGAGGCGCTGATGCGCGAGGCACGGCAGCAGTCGGCGTTGCAGCATCCGAACATCGTTGCCGTGTACGATTTTGGCGTCGATGCCGCAGGCGGGTTCATGGTGATGGAACTGGTGCAGGGCGAGAACCTGGAGGACGTGATCATGCGCGGGGCTTTGACGGCGGCAGATTTCGACGCGCTGGTGCGGCAGACTTTGGACGGGATGCGCGCCGTGCATGCGCAGGGCCTCCTGCACCTGGATGTGAAGCCGGGAAATCTCATGCTCCAACGGCTGCCAGAGGGAGGGCTGCGGGTGAAGCTCCTTGATTTTGGCCTGGCGAAAGCCATGCCCCAGGAGGGAGCGCTGAAAGTCCCCCCTGGCAGCGGGCTGCTTGGCTCGGTGTATTTCATGGCCCCGGAGCAGTTTGAAGGCAGCGCCGTGGATGTGCGCACGGACCTCTACGCGCTGGGCTGCGTGTTTTATTACGCGCTGACGCAGCAGCACCCCTTCGGCGGAGATACCAAACCGCAGGTGATGGTGGCACATTTGCACCACCGCACCCAGCCGCTGGCGGCGCTGCGGCCCGACCTGCCCGCGCCCACCGTGCAGTGGGTGGAGTGGCTCATCAACCGCGTGCCCGCCAACCGCCCGGCATCCATCGCCGAGGCACTGCCGGCCTATGAAAAAGTTGCAGCCGGCGCGGGCGGGAATGCGGCGACCGGTGCGTGACCTCCCCCAGCCCTGCTGGCGGAGGCGTGACATACGCGACAGGAAGTAAGCAACCGGAGACGAAAGCCTCTTGCCATCGTAGCGCGTGCCGCCATCATGACCGCACCTGTTTACTGCCCCCATGATGCGAGTTCTATCCGCCCTGCTTTTTGCCTCCTTCAGCCTCCTGCTATGCTCCTGTGGAATGATCACGAGCATCCTGCCCGACTGGCATGTGCCGCTGCCCAAGCTCCCTAAACTTCCCAGTCTGGGGCTGCCCAAGATTGGCCTGCCCAGCCGGAACACGGTGGCCAAGTTCGTCCCCGGCATGGATGAGCATGACAAGGTGGACGTCGATGACCCGGATGTGCCGTTCAATTCTCGGGGCACCCTGGGATTTGGCCACACCCTGCGGCTGGAAGTGTATGAAGGCACTCGCAGTCCCGACCGCATCTACCGCGGCATTGTGATGATCAACACTGAAGGTCTGATACAGTTGGGCAAGGTGGGCTCCGCGCGCGTCGGCGGCCTGCATCTGCCCAAAGCGGCGGATGCCATCGCCACGGTGTTCCGACTGGCGGGCCGCAACACCCGCGAGATCACGGTGCAGATCATCTCGGTGGAAAACACGCCGGTCATCTCGCTCAATGGCGATGTGATTGAGCCGGAGTTCATTCCGGTCTTTGAAGACATGACGGTGAAGAAGGCGGTGACCGTCGTCGGCGGCCGCAAGCAAGGCTCCACCACCCGGGGGGTGTACATTTCACGTCAAGGCCAGCGGCACTTCTTCACCTCGCTGGAATCAGCGGACAATAACTGGACGCCGCAGGCAGGTGACATCATCACCCTTTCTCCGGACATCTAATTTTCGCACCATGCTCGAATACACCAGCAGTGGACCCGCCACTGCACAAAACCCGCTGAGTTCTCTGTTTCAAACCGCCGCCATCCTACGCATCGGGACCGGTCTGCTGCTCATGACACGCTACGGCCTGGACGCCGTGCAAAACGCCTACCATTTCTTCTTTCAGGAAAAGCCCTGGGCCTGGGTGCCAGCCTTTCATGAGGCGGGCATGCCCTACGCCCATCTGCTGGCCCCCTTCGTTGCCCTCCTCATCGTGGCCGTGGCCGTCAGTTGGATCATCGGCTTTTTGACGCGACTCTTTGCCTTTGCCTTTCTGCCCGTGGTCATCACCACCTTGGTGGTGCTGCAGCATGCTGGCTCCCCCCGGGTGGAGGCGGCGTGGCTGTACCTGATCATCACGGTGACGCTGCTGCTGTTTGGATCCGGCACTGTCTCCGTGGACCAACTCTTCCGCCTGGGTCAGAGCGGTCCGAAAAAACGCCGCTGATGGCCCGCATCGTCCGCAGCTCTGGCGTGGCACCAGCCACGAGCGCGGTCGAACGCGTGCTGGCCATCGACCCGGCGCTGCGCAAGACGGGCTGGGCCGTGGTGGAAAGCGCCGGCGGTGTGGTGAAGGCGCTGGAGTGGGGCGTGATTCAGAACAAACCGGCCCTGCTGCCCTCCGGCTGCCTGGTGGCCATCCGCACCGCGTTGAACGAGGTCATCGTCCGGCATGCGCCGACGGTGTGCGCCATCGAGTCCACCATCTTTGTGCAGAGCTACAAGACCGCCATCGTGCTGGGCACGGCACGCGGGGCCTGCCTGATCGCCGCCGCCGAACACGGGCTGCCGATCTACGAATACGCCCCGCGAGAGATCAAACAGGCCGCCGTAGGTCGTGGTGCCGCGCAGAAGGAGCAGGTGGCCTTCATGATCCGCGCCCAGCTCCACCTGCGCGAAACACCGGAGGCCGATGCCGCCGACGCCCTGGCCACGGCCATCACGCATTTTCAGAACAGTGCGGCAGCGCGGGTGACGGAGCGTGAGGCGAGGAGGGTGTGAGGGGAGGGCGTTGCACGCGCTATTTTTTCTTCTTCGCCGCAGTCTTCTTCGCAGACGGGGCGGTTGCGGTGCTGGTGCCGTTGAGCTTGAGTTTGCCGCTTTTGACATCGCGTTCCAGTTTCTCCAGCCTGCGCAGGAGTTTGGGCCACTGCTTTTCTTCGACGATGTAGCCGATGCAGCGGTCGGTGCCGCAGCGGCAGGGGTGGTCTTCCCAGGTGTCCACGTCGAAGCCGTAGTTGTAGGTCAGCTCTTCGCCGGACTTGATCTCGCGCAGGGAGTAGATCCAGATGCGGCCACGGATGATGTAGGCCTCGCAGTTGGGAGCGCAGGAGTGGTTGAGGTAGCGGGCGGGATTGTAGCCCTTGGCACCGTCGATGTCGTAGCGCTGGTTAAGAGTGAAGACATAGACGGCGGCGCCGCCGGTCTTCTTGGCCCTTTCGACGAGGGCCTCGCCGCGCCGGGTGGATTCCGCCTTGGTGATTTTTTCGCCCAAGTACTCGATGATCGGCACATCGAAGGGGATGTCACAGCGGGCAAAAATGCCACGGTTATGAATGGAGGAGGAGCGGACGGTCCAGTAGCGTTTCGTAGGGGCTTGAGGCATGAGGGCTGGCGATCGACAGGAAAATGGGAGCGCATGAAGTGTGCCGGGTGCCTGCAATGTCAAGAGATGAGGCCGAATGATTCCTGACCGCGTCGGCGTCAATGCGCCACTTTCCGGTTGCCGCCGGGGTGCGGTGCGGCTTATTGCGCGCCCTTCAACCGCCCCGACCTCCCATGCTCGAATTTTTCCGCCGCCACCGTGGTGCCTTCCTCATCACCCTGACGATCTCCATCATCATCTCCATGTTCTGGTATGGGGTTTCACAGACATTCCGCAACGCTGAAAAGAAGGTGCTCGTCACCGACACCGCCCTGACCGTCTTCGGCAAGGAGTACTCCGTGGCCGATGTGCAGCGTGCGCAGCGCTCGGTGCAGTTCGCGCAGTTTTACATGCAGTCGTATGAGCTGCCTTCAATGCTGATGATGCTGTCCCCAGACCGTGGCATGGGCGGCGGCGGCATTGACACCTTCGCCAATCTCTTCGTGGCGCGCCATCTGATGGAGAATCTCGGCATCCGCCCGAGTGACGCCGAGGCCCGCGCGGCGCTGGAAAAAATCCCGGCGCTGCAGAACAACGGCAAGTTTGACGTGCAGCGCGGCCAGATGCTGGAGCAGAACGCCGCCTCCATGGGGTTCGACAGCGAAGCGCTGCTGGGCATCATGAAGGACACCATCGGCCTGCAGAAGCTGCAGGACATCGTGACGAAGAGCTACACCGCCTCCCCGCTGGCCGCCGAGAAGCAGTATGCCAGCAGCTACCAGACCTTCAAAGGGGCCAAGATCACCTTTGAGACCGAGACCTTCAAAAAGGCCGCCACCGTAACTGATGACGAGATCAAGAAGTACTATGACGAGAACAAGGACGACTACAAGACCGTGGAAAAGCGTGCGGTGAACTACGTCTTCTTTGAGAATCCCAAGGAGCTGGACAAGAAGCCGCTGGAAGAACGCCAGAAGGCGCAGAACGACGTGGTGAGCCGCGTGAATGCCTTCAATGCACTGACCACCGCCAAGGATAAACCCAAAACCCTGGCCGAGGCCGCAGCAGCGACGAAGGAAAAAGTCGAAACAGCCCCAGCCTTCACGGAAGCCGAGCCGCCGACGGCGCTCAAGGGTGAAAAAAATGTGCTCGAGCTGATCTTCTCCCGCGCCAAGGAAGCGAAAGGCACGGCAGAAGCCGTCGAAGGCACCAACGGCTGGTACGTCTTTGATGTCACCAAGATTGAGGAACCCAAGCAGCAGGAGCTGGCTGAAGTGACCGGCAAGATCAAGGATGTGCTGCTGGGACAGAAGGCGGATGAAGCGCGCACCAAGGCGGTGAATGACGCACGCACGGCCCTGAACGAAGGCTTGAAGGCGGGCAAGAAGATCGAAGATTTGGTGAAGGACCAGAAGCTCACCCTCGACGCCCTGCCGGACATCGACACCGCCAACCCTCCCCAGGAAGTGCCCAACGGCTTTCTCATCGCCCGGGAAGCCGCCAAGACCGCCGTCGGCAGCATCTCCCACGGAGTGGATTACGACAAAGGCACGCTGCTCATCTACGTCAGCGCCAAGGAGCTGCGCAAACGCCCGGATTCAGTCGAGGTGCGCAAGAACCAGGTGGAGTCCCTTTCCCGCCAGGAGCGCATGAGCCTCTTCCACGCGTGGTTCAAGCGGCAGCACGAAGCCGCGAAAGTGGTGGTGGCGAAGCTGGGCTGAGCAGTCCCTTGAGAGAGCACCCAAGGCCCGGCGTTTGTTGGAGGAGTTTCCAGGTTGTCAAGTTGCCAACCTGGAGGAGGGAAAATTGGAAACTTTTGTGGCCGAGGCATCCTGTGGTATTTCATGCCAAGCATGAATGGCATTTTGCATAGGCGACAGCCAGGCGGCCGGTTTCACTTCCCTGCCCTAGGCCCTGGCCATTCGCCTTTTCTCGATCCCTGCGAGGTGCTCGCGCTTGGCCACTTTTTTATCCGTCTGCGCGACCAGTGCTGCGATTGCCTCATTCGCTTGCGCCACTTCCTCCGGTTTCAGGAGCAGTGCTTGATGGCTGGTGATGTAGCTCGAGAGACTGGTATTGATCACGTATTCGGGCAGGTCTGTTTTGAAGGTGCTCCCGCCCATGAAAAAGATGACCGAATGAAACTTCGACTCGGGCAGATTCAAATGCTGTGTGTTATGAGAAACGAAATGCATTGCCCGCGCAGAGCACCCATTTAACTTTCAATAGCCAGCACCCAGATTAGTCGGTGCCGACTCCGAGCGCTGTCAGAATGTTCGGCACACCGTGATTGTCTGTCACGTTATCTTTCCAGCTGGTGACGGCAATGGGATACCCCACATGCTCGTAGCCATTGCCAAATAGACGGGCCAACACGTTCCCACTGATCTGATTTTCTCCAATCTCAAGCACAGCAAACGGCAGTGTCGGAACCAGGTCTTCCGTGTTGAAAATGCGCCACGTCACCAGTCCCGCAGCGTCGTGAGCATTGGCAAAAGTTGGATCGCCGGTGCGGGGACCAGAGAAGGTATAAGTATGATCTGCCCCCGGAGTTTGAGCCAGTTTCTATGAGAGTCTGGCAGTGGCTAACGGCTTGGTTTGGGTGTTGTGTTTGGTTGGGGGAACTGCGTTGCCTTTCGGTTGACGGAGCGTAGCGGA
>Ga0164296_1000582_pt1 | contig 42490 bp, 46 predicted proteins | sample GEODES057metaG_FD_113533 | JGI IMG/M metagenome (GOLD analysis project Ga0164296, IMG submission 113533) | Dystrophic lake water microbial communities from Trout Bog Lake, Wisconsin, USA - GEODES057 metaG | ecosystem: Environmental > Aquatic > Freshwater > Lake | place: USA: Trout Bog Lake...
AATTAATTAACTGTTGATGAATACATTATATTAGGTTTTATCAACCTTGTCAAGAGCAATATTAATACTTGACATTTGTTATAATATCAATTAATATACTTACATATGGCTACACGTACTTGTCCGCATTGTCTTAATCAAATAAACATCTATGCTTCGGCATGCGAACATTGTACTCATACTGTACGGCCTGGGTATGGACCTCAAGAAGTATTAGCTGCTATAGCAATAATATTAGTCATGATAATATGGCAATCGCATGGAATAATTTGGTTCCTACTCAGCTCAATTTTTGGTTTCATCTGGGATAATTTATTTTGGATAGTATTTGTTTGGATAGTATTAGCTATTATAGGACTTTTTGTTGAACATTGGCCTAGCGATTAGCCCACCATAAATTCAGTTTATTGCCAAATAAATAAACGATGCGTGTAATAGAATTATTAGAAGTTCGTCAATCCTTATTATATCATCATATGGATTCAGTCAAAGCTGAAAACGTATTTCGTTCAAACAAAATGGAAGCACGTTGGGGTCATAACATTATTGACAATCAATTTAATCCCCGTCAAAATGTTAATAGAAGTTACGGATACCGTGGTCAGCAACGAGACAATCAAGTAATATCCCGATCAAAAATACCAAAAATATTTAGACGAAAAGTTGAACATCGTGTATGGGGTAATAGCTTTACCCGTACTAAAAATAATCCTTGGTTATCAGGCCTAGTAGTTATTATTGTAGATCAAAATAAGATAGCACAGACTAATAAGATTATACCAGTTAATGGCGAAATGTTGTTTAAGGGCAAGTATAATGCTAGTGCTAATCAAGGATTTATGGATCGTGAATTAGCCGAAGAGTTTGTAATAGGCGACATAAAGAATCTAAATCGAGTTTTAGTTGATATACAAATTAACAGAAATTTAGATACAGATCTTAAAAATTTAATTCAAAATTATGCGGCTCAGTATCATATACCTTTAAGTTTTATTCAACGTTAATCATTTAGAGTATTTTACTTTTGATTAATATTGATGCTTTGTGGGGGAGCCCATTTATTTCTTAAAATTATAGCTACTCTAGGTTCTATTCGATTAGCATCTTGATAAATTTGATCTATCAATAATTCACTGAATGTAGCCAATACTGTAGATGTCCAAATTTTATCTATGTTGCCTTTATTTACAGGATGACCTAATTGTTCACACATTTTTTCAGCATGGTCTAATGATTGTTCTATTAACTTTAATACATTGGTATTCATTTTATTTTTACCCATTTTAGTCCTGGACATATTTTTGGTTCATCTTCGTCCCATAGTTGTTCATTGAAATCATAATTTCGAATAGGTTGGGGAATAGGTTCAACCTTAAGACCTAACTTAAAGTTGTTTAAAGATTCAAGATTAAATCTACCTGCTTCACGCCACATTGATTGTTTAGTATCGAACCCACACTCTGGATCGTTAATTTTAATACTAAGCTCAAAATATCCTACTTCATCAAATTCTGTGTGTGGAGTCACTGAAATTACTCTAGTATAACTGCATCCAGTTAATAATAGTAATAAAATTAGTCTTTTCATTTATGACTATTTAATTAATAAATATTAGGTTATGGAAAGTTCTGTACATATGTGTGATTGCGGTAAAACACTAAATGCCTCGGGCAAGTGTGATGGATCGCATAGTTTAAGTGATGTAGCTTATGCTCAAATGAAAATACGTATGTTAAAACGATTAGAATCACGTAAGCAACGTAGAGAAAATCGAGAAAAAAATGATACAACTGATATTAGTTGATTTAATATTTTTAGTTTCTTTAATCTTATTATTAAAAACCTTATTGCCTTATAGTATAAGAATCCTATTAGCTAATAAGACCTTTGGTATATTACCCGATAGATTTAGAATATGGTTTGTTAGCCAAGACAGGTGTTGTTAGCGATTAAACAATTCTTTTACAAACAATCTTAATAGTTTATGATGATGTGTATAATGCCAATAAGGTTTTAGATAAGCCTTTTTAGTAAACCAAGTGCGTTGACTTTCAGGGTGGCATCCAATTAGACCAATATTGTTTTGAATAATAGCCATAGGATCGCCATTAGCATAGCGTGCGATAGTTTTAAATTTATTTTCATCGCCAACAAAAGCACAGCCGTCATAGAAGTACATAACTTCTTCTTGATCTTCCCAAATTACTGTAGCAACTGTTTCATAACTACGTTTAATTTCGCTACGTGGTCGTCGTATATATTGAACAGTCTCTACTCCTTTAAGTATATCAAAGTAGTATGAACCAGCCCAGTAAGCTCCCATGCATATACCAAGGTATCTACCACCATCTTCAATATAGTCTGCTATGGCATTGGCTTGTTTTCTTCTAAAGAAACCATCATAGCCACGAGTAGCATCACCGGTACCCCCGGGGAAAACTACCATGTCTATACCTTTCAATGACTGGGTATTACATTCTCTTTCATCAAAAACTTTAATTTTATACTGAGGTGATAAGGCAGTGATCATGCCATTAACACATTCTCTACTGGCTTGTGGATGTCTAAGGAACATTGCCAGTGTGGGGGTAGTATTTTGAGGGATATATATGGGCTTAACGAATGTGTATTCGCTGGACCCTCGGTCAAGTAACAGTGACGTTTGCTCTTTCATCACACTCCCTGGATACATAAGCTGTGTTATATATACAGTTATTTACCTAACTTCTATAAGTTGGGCTTCCTCCACCCTGATAGCAAATGTATCCGAGCCTAGCCTAACAGCTATGGGCCCACCTAACACAGCACGGGCTATTATACGTACTACGGACCCTTCTGTAAAGCCTAAATCTATTAATCTTTGGGCATTTTTGCTCGAATCGTGTATTTTTACCACTCGGGTACGCTGGCCAACCTTAAGATCATTCAGTGTTTTCATATGTTTATTTAAGTGCTGCTATATATCCTACTGTAATTCCAAAAAGAAAGCATACAATACTCAGTGACAATAGTACACCAGCATAGGTAAAATCAACCCAGGATCGAGGTTGTTTATAAGGCTCTTCCCACCACCATTTTATTTTTTGATCTTCCATATAGATACCTAAGTTTCGGGTATAAATTGAAATGTTTGGGTTGAAATATCTGTATAAACTCTAGGAAAAAAATTTAATTTTTCGGAAATTTTATTTAGAATGTTTTGATTGTACTCATTTTCTGGAATACGTTTAGAATACTCATAACCTTTTCCTACAGGATAGTACATGTCTAACCATTTTTGTTCAACAGAGCTAAGTAAGCTAAATCTTAAAAAAACATCATCAAGTGGATTTGGTTTTTTATAATCATGAACAATAATCCAACCTTTGGCTGTTAATAAATTTTGTATAGTAGACATTAAACGCTTACATTTAGGTTTCTTTCAGTTACGGTAAAAACTGTTAAAGTACCATTCTTATATTCGTAATAGATATCTTTTTCAATGTATGATTCGGTATTATCTGTAGGATTTTTTGATTTACTACTATCCTGCACTTCCATAATTGTTTGTGTTTGATTATTAACTTTTGAAGCAGCCTGTGTAGCTGTATTTGGCATAGGTGGTGGATTGTATGTTGCCAAATTATTTGCGGTATATGATGTTTGTACAGCAGAAATTGGATTACTCATGATAGTATTTATTGTACACTCTTTTTTTAATAAATACAACACTATGACAATGAATAATTCAGGTCCGATTAGTTTAGGTGGTCCTACTTCAGGAGTCTCTATTGAAGAAGAACTTTATATCGATTTGGGTTCTTATCAATCAAATGGACTTGGTGCAATAAGTTTAGGTGATGCTGCCGTAGCTGCATTAGCTGGTAAAACTCAAGGAACTCAAATAACAATACCCGGAGATTTTTATGGTAAGGTTGCTGCTTCGGCTTCATTACCTAACCCAGGTGGTACTCTTACAACATTTAGTGAAGCCCCTGGATACAATTCTGGAATTCTATTGCTTATTATCTTACCTAGTGGATTAGGTAGTAATGAAATAAACACATATTTTAGTGGTAGTGGTTATACACCTTCAGCATGGGACGTATGGGTTCTTAATATAGTTGGTACTAATAGTCAATATACTCTTTTAGGAAATATTAATCCAAACCCAGTATCGCAGTCTAGCTGGTCTTTAGAACTAACAGGATATTCTCTTTCTGGCTATCTTCAACCTTATTATACCACTGAAGTTGATATTACCCAATCTGTAGGATGGACTAATTTGGGATCATATGGATATGTGGCATATTCAATAAGCGGATCCCAAGAATCTAGTGGTAATTATACATATAAAGGAGCAAATCGAATGCAATTTACAGTTAATTTAGCATTAACTGCAAATACTAGCAATGTACTTGCTTCCCAACAATATACGTTGAACGCTAATAACGTTCTAGCTGGTTCAAGCCACAGTGGTGGCCCTAGTGGAAGTCCTTAAGGTAACCAAGTCCAATGTTGTCCTAATACTGGTGTTAAGCCAATATGACTACGCTGTATAAAATATCGATCTTCGCCAATATTCAACTGATCTACTAAATTAGCAAATACACTATCTACCATTATAAGACTTTGTGCCGATTCCAGTATCTTTAACCAATCAAAGATACATGGCGTTTGTTCGGTAATTTCAATTATTTGCCAATCACTAGGAACAATGCTTAAATCAACTTTAGCTTCAAAGTCACTGCCCTTGCGATGCACAACTACATAATTGTCATTAATAACTAAACGATCGTATAAAGCCTGTTCACGTTCATGATCTCGTGTAATGTATTCCGCTAGTCGCCATTTGTTTAAGAATGGAACACCTGAGCAAATATATTTGTATTGATCAAATTTAGTAAATTGAAAATACTTTTCTTCAGCAAACGTATGACCTGATAGATGCTGATACAAAGGAATAATTTCATCCATGCCAAGAGTTTTCAAACGCTCTATGGGTACATCATAAAAGTATCGACCCGGAGCATCATATCTTAATGGTACCCATTTAATCCATGGAACATTTTTTTCTACATTAGGGATAAACTGTTCTAATATAGGCCAATAGATTTCATATCCTTGATCTCGAAAATATCCTGCAATTGGGATCCCAATAATTATATCTCCCAACCCTCTTGATTGAATTATCCCTAATTTTTTCTTGGTCATTATTTTCTCGTGTAATTTAATCTGCTAACATCTATCAAAAATAACGAATATGTGGTCTTTCGGAAAAATAACATTCGTTGCGCTCTACAGGCAAATCTTGTCTACGTTCGCAACTAATAGTTTTATTCAGTCCAATTGCTAAAGCAAGCCCAACGCTTTGGTTTCCGATATATAATTCAGACCCAGCAATAATTTCAGCTAACTCTAACATACTAGTAGTTGGTTGATAAGGAATATCCCATCCTACTACCTGCTTAAATTGATTATATTCGTTTGGTAATCCAACAAATATTGCTTGTTCTTCAATGCCCGCATCTTTCCATAATTTCCACTGCGGAGCCAAAGTTTGCGGCAACCAGCGTGCTGTACGATTAACCACTACCGGCCTGCCATCAATTACTTTCGGATTAGGTACAGTTAACCAAGGGTTATTTCTTAACATTACCTTTTTAATCGGATCTGTAATATTAAATGATTTAGTATAGATATCTATATAATTTCCTGGGTGTCCTACAAATGGGCCGCGGAATTTATCTAAATTGTGTGTAATTTCAACACTATTATTCATGATATCAAACTTAGTGATATATTCTTGTGCTTCCATAAAAGACTTCATGAAATTAAAGTCTTGTTGTGTTAACCTACCTCGATGTACTGGATTAGGTGGACTACCATAATAATATTGTCCAATCCAATCAATTTGATTTAAGTGTAGATAGAATTCACCACCACCAAAATGTTTAACAATAGGTAAACTATAGATAAGGTCGCCAAATGCGCCGGAATGTTTGTATTTGTTCATAGACAGTTATTTACAATGCTTAAAATTGCGGACAGCGGTTTATGAATAAATATCGTATCATGACTACGAATCTTACCACTGTTTCCAATTTAGATATTGTTTATTTTAACACCGCAACAAATAATGTCAATTATCCTGGGTATTATAATATCTATTCTACACTTTTTAGCATATTAGGCACAACCAGCACAGGGTATGGTTACCAAGGAATAACAAATCCTGCTGCCAAAGGTTCTCCTATAAGAGCATCAGATTGGCTTAACTTAAAGAATAACTTAGATAATATATATCATCATCAAACTAATATACAACAGTATACAACAACTAATATTGCTCCAACTCCGAGCACTGTAATTTCATCAAAATGGGTCGATGAAATTATAACTGCAACCAATAAATTATTAGCTAATCAATATGAATTACCGTACCCATATGGAACACTGCCCGCAACACAATATACATCAACATCAATAACAACATCAACAACAGCAACTATATGGACTAGCGATACATTTATTACAACATTTGATTGGACTAACAGTAGATCTCCAACGGATGCTAATGCTATAAATTACTTTTTTAATCTTGGTGGACAGATTAGTTTTGACATAGGATTTTCAGGGAATCCTAATACAGGAACTAACCAAGTAGTAGCAAATTTAGGACACTTAAAACCATTAGTTTATAATCATTCGAATTTTCATACAGGAACAACTATATTAGGCAGTTATCAAACAACCGATGTTATTCATAATAAATTGTATACTGCTACTGCCGTAGTTTCTGTAAGTTATAACGGCGGTAATCAATTAACCGCAGCAACTACTATTACAAATAATGCAACACAAACTAATATATTAATTGTTAACACAGTTACTTTTGATTACTCTGTTGGTGCAATTAATGCTCCAATACCAAATGTAACAGTAGGCGGTGTGCTATCAACCTATAATCCTCCTTCTAGAATATTATCTGTAGAATCACTTTCGACATTTAATTGTACTGCTAGTGATGGGTTTGGAACTTCTCAAAATGTTATCGTACAAAATACAGGAAACTCGCCTGTTACAATTTCTACCATTACATTCTTTAATAATGTAATCGGAGCACCTTTACCTAGTATTAGTTATGAAACAACAGGTTTACCTACATTTCCTTATGTCGTACCAGGATCAGGATCATTTGATTTTGGGTTAGCTTACAGTTATCCAGATGAGATATTCGGAGGACCCGGATTAAATTATATTAATGAATTTAGTATCTATTCAAACAATGATACAGGTACTGTTCAAACATTAGTTTACCTAGATGTAGCACCAACATCTGCATTGGTACCACTTAGTTTCTCTTTAAGCAGCAGCACTTTTCCTGCTACTTATCTTCAAGCAATTTCTACATCAACTCAGATTAATATTCTTAGTGCTACAACCACCTATGGTCCAATTACAGCAACTTTATCAAACTATCAAACAACCAATGGACCATTTAGTATTACGGCAGTAGGTTCAAGTTATGTGATAGTAACTTTTAATCCAAGTTTGGCCACAGTGGGGAACCATTCTGATACAGTAATAATAACTGCTACAGGAAGTGGCAGTGAAACAACAGGTAATACTTATTCGGCCTCTACTTCCGTTGCTATCGATTATACTCCGCAAGCTAGTTCTAATATTGCTACTTGGATTAGTCCGTTGGCTGCTAATAATGCAATAATTGGTATAAGCTATGATAGCATTTATGTTAATGGTGGATATACAAAATATCTAACTATAGGAGTTGGATTAGAAGGCAGTAATATAGTATCTACTGCTTATGCTAATAATAATGTTCCTTCATCAAGTACTTTATTGGCTAATTTAGGTTTCAATGCCGATACAGGATTCTTAAATGGACAACCGTTATATCCATCTACCGGCGGAACTGACTGGGGATCAGTGTTACAAACTTATGGAGCATGGGTCAATACCACTGGAGAAACTCCATATCTAGCAAATGTAGGATTAACTCCTTCATATCAATTTACTGTTCCTGCTACTGCAACTTATACTGTAACTGCTGCCATGGACGATTATGGATCTCTTTATATTGACGGCAATAAAATTATAGACTTAACTGATACTAGCGGACATATTGTGGGGGTTAATCCTGCTCATCAGGCAAATAATGTTACTACTGTAAATCTCACAGCTGGATCACATATACTTGCTTTTGTTCTTAAAAATTTAGTATCAAACACGCCGGGTGCTATAGGAGTAACAATAACAGATGCTAATGGTAATATGATTTGGAACACACGTATTCCTGTTAGAGCTGGGGTTGAACCTTATTCTTTATGGTCCGAAGTATATAGATTTCCTATATTAGCTAACGGTACTCCAGTAACAATGACCAATGGGGCTTATGGTAATTTTAATACATATGGTTCTTACAATACTTATTGTGTTAAGAATACATTACCTGCAGATGGAGTTTATGCCGGTGAACAAATTAATAATGCTTATAATTATGGATATTTCTTTGCAGGATATTCTATGTTTACAGTAGTTGACAATGGTGATGATAGTGTAACAATTACCATGCCTAATGCTCCTTATTCAGCATATGGACAAAACGGTGGACCAATAGGAACTACAGGTACAGATCCAGATACAGATACCACTACAGGTAGCTTAAGTAACGCATTTTATTACTATTGGAATTCTCCTAATCGGTTGACACAATTAGGTTCTGCAGGATCTACTACACAATTATTTGTAGGATTTAATAGTGCCGGAAATACTGTAACCAACACTGTAAATGCTCCTGCTACTACTGTTACAGTTGCTCCAATAGGTAATCCAAATCGAGGATACGGAAACAAGTAATTTGTGAAGTTATCGAAACTTAGACAAACTTTGTTATCTGTCTTGACTTCTAATGAACACGTAGGTGTTTTTGTTAGTGGAGGGTTAGACAGTGGATTGTTATTACACCTATGTGCAATCATTATTCATGAAGAAAAATTAAAAACTATTCTTCATGTGTTTATGGTTCCAGATCCTGATCCTGATCAACAATGTGATTATGATGTTGAAGCAGCCAAAAGTAATATACAATGGATTAATAAAAAATTTAACACTAATTTGAAATTATGCATGGCAGGTAGCAATCTTTGGATTTCTAATCCAAATACTTACCATTATAGAAAAGTTATAGATGGTATAGCCTCAGTAAGGCATTTGTGTAAAGTTATAATATTAGGCGATACAAAAAATCCCAATCATTTAACTAATGATCCAAACTCGCCTAAAAACATTCGTAGTACTATTCCTGGAGTTATTCAACCATTTATTGATATAACAAAAGATGAAGTAGTACGTATGATAATAGAATTAAACTTAAATTTTCTTATGGAAAACAGCGTTACTTGTCATAGGTTTATGCCTGTTCAATGCGGTCAATGTTGGAGTTGCAGAGAACGTGCTTGGGCATTTGAACAAAATAATTATAAGGATCCAGGAACTTTTTAACCTCTTATGTACTATGATAATTAGTATATATGCTAAATCTTCCAGTAGTTGCCGATGACCAAGTAAGGTCAGTAGTATGGCAAGGAGACCCAATACAATATGACATTGAATTAGCACAACTAGGTTCTGGTGCTGATCATTTTATTGTGCCCAACCCAGATGTTATTGTTAAACTTGATCGTGTTATAAAAAAGATTCCAAATACCATTAGATGTATTGTTTGGAAATGTAAAGGAGAATGGATAGCTAAGAAGTTTCACGATAAATGGAATCCACGCTTAGGATATTTGGATATAGAAGTTCCTGATAACGCATTAGATATTAATTTAATTTGGAAAAAGAATACCGACCTAGACCCGTTAATGACATTTGAAGATGATCCGTATCAAGAATACACTCCGACCTTAACAGATTGCTCTTATGAATTAGTTTGGTATATAGATCCTCGTTTTACTGATAACAAAAGAATTTGGGCTAGAAAATGTTATCCTGCGTTAACCAAAACACAAGGTGTTAAGTATATGGGATATCTAATACCTAAAATAGAAATAGAATTAAATCCTGATCTACCAGATATGAATTTGGACCTTGACAGTATGTGTCCGCCTTATGACGACATGGCGCATGAACGTGCTTATATGTTAGATAAAAAACATGCGCCATTTGAAGATATTTGGGTTGTTAAAATTAGACCCGCTTATAGGACTCCCAAGCCTTTAATTTGGGTAGGTATTATTACTCCTGAGTTTGATGTAGTATACAACGAAAAACTACCCGGTATGGATTATGAAATAGATTATAACATTCCATGGAGAGACTTTAAGTTTGAACATATGTGGATGTTAGATAAAAAACACGTTGAACAAGTGTTAGATGAAGAAATATGGGCATTTAAGATTGTGCCTTCATATAAAACAGAAGGTGTTAAGGTCGTAGGATCAGTTAGTCCTGTGATGAAAATAGAGTATAATCCTAAGATACCAAAAACAAATTATGATATTGATTATGAAATTCCTTATCATGATCTAGCATTTGAACATGTATGGATGTTAGATAAGAAACATACACCTAAATGGAAAAATCAAGCCTGGGCTATTAAAGTAAGATATACTGACAATGTTATAGGCACTAAAATAATGGGAGATATTAGTCCTACGTTTGGTGTTGAGTTTAATCCAGAATTGCCAGAGTTAAACTATGATACAGATTATACTATACCTCATTATGATTTTGAATATACTCATATGTGGATGTTGGACAAGAAACATACTGTAAATTTAATAGAACAAATTTGGGCATTTAAGTTGATACCACCTGGACCATCTAAAGGTGTAAAGATTGTTGGCGATGTTAGTCCAGTGCCTACTATTGAATATAATCCTGAATTAGAAGGGTACTCATTTGATGGTATTGAATATGATATACAATATCACGATCTTGATTTTACTCATACTTGGATGTTGGATAAACAATACAGTGGTAAGTTTGATATCTGGGCCATGAAAATCAACTATGTAGATAATCCTAATGGATACAAAGAGTTAGGGCATATTAGCCCTGCTGCTATTGTAGTTTACAATAAGAGTTTGAAAAATCTTAAGTTTGAACTTGATTATGTTATCCCTTATCATGATAGAGAGTATCAACACGTTTGGTATATGGATCCTGCTTATACTAATGGTGAAAAGATTTGGGCAGCAAAAATGTACGTTAGCGAAGATGCAGAAGGTGAAAAGGATATGGGAATAGTTACTCCATCAATACCTGATACATTGGATGTTATATTTGTTAGCTATCATCAACCTAACGCTGAAGAAAACTGGCAACGTGTTCGTGAAAAAGCACCATGGGCTAAACGTATCGATGGAGTTAAAGGAATACTTGAAGCACACCAAGCTGCTGCTAAACTATCTAGAACAGATATGTTTTATGTAGTTGATGGTGATGCTTATCTTACAGACGAATGGGAGTTTAATTATCAACCTAGTTTGTTTGATAGAGATTGTGCGTATGTTTGGAACAGTCAAAATCCTGTAAATGAATTATTGTACGGATACGGTGGTGTTAAACTATTTGATAAGAAATCAATACTTAAAATCAAAAAGTGGGACACTTTGGACTTAACTACTTCTTTGCCTAAACTTAAAGTTATCGAAACAACTAGTAATATAACAAAGTTTAACACAGATCCTTTTTCAACTTGGCGTTCATCTTTTAGAGAATGTGTAAAACTGTGTTATAATATTCATATAAATCCTGATGATCCTACCCACCTGCAACGTTTGTATCAATGGAAAAATATAGGCAACGGTGAATACGGAGAGTATTCAACTGCCGCAGCACATCAAGCAGAAAAGTTTGTGACCAAGACCAAAAATAAACTAACTACGTTAATTAATATCAATAATAGATCTTGGTTAGAACAACAATTTGATCAACAATATCCTGGAGTGAGAACTAATGCCTGAAGAGAACAGTCATGAAAGAATTAAAAAGATAATACCTATTATCAACGAAGTAAGCCCTACCTTATGTTTGGCCAAGTGGCATCATACATCTATATATCTACATACAGGTAATACGCACAGTTGTTATCATCCTCATCCACATGATATTTCATTAGATGAAATTAAAAATAATCCCAGTGCCTTACATAATACCCTGCATAAGAAAAAAGAACGTGCAGAAATGTTAGTAGGAGTTAAACCTAAAGGTTGTAAGTATTGTTGGAATATTGAAGAGCTAGGTCCTGATTATATCAGCGATCGACATATTAAAAGCACTAACATCTATACAGAAGAAAGATTCAAACAAGTTACTGAAAACAAATGGGATTATGATATTAATCCTGAATACATTGAAATAGCATTTAGTAATGAATGTAATTTTAAATGCGGATATTGCCATCCTATGAGTAGCAGTAGCTTCCAAAGCGAGATTAAAAAGTTTGGACCATATGATATGGTACAAAATCATAGATTAGATATTGATTGGTTTAAACCCTACGAAGAAGATAAAAATCCTTATGTAGATGCTTGGTGGCGTTGGTGGCCTGAAATGTCTAAAGAATTAAACATTTTACGTATTACTGGTGGAGAACCACTAATGCATAAAACAACTTGGAAGTTGTTTGATCATCTGCGCAACGAACCTAAACCAAATTTAGAAGTTAACATTAATAGCAATCTAGGAGTAAAGTCGGCAATGGTTAAACGTTTGTCTGACAATGTTCTAGACCTAGTTTCTAATAATAAGATTAGAAGATTTAAGTTATTCACTAGTATGGATACTTGGGGTGCTCGTGCAGAATATATTAGAACAGGACTCGATGTTGAGTTATGGGAAAAGAATTTACATACTTTTATTAGAACAACTAGATCTGAAATATCTGTAATGTGCACCTTTAATATTTTAAGTGTCACTTCATTTATTAACTTTTTAGAAAAAGTTTTAGAATGGCGCAAAATGTATAGCAATGTAGTTAAGAATGATGATCATACTCCAGGAAGAACTATACGCTTTGATACTCCTTATCTAAAAGAACCTTTACAATATGACATGCACATATTGCCCAAAGATAAGTTCCTTCCATATTTTGATAAGATATTACAGTTTATAGATGATAATAGAGATGATGCTGATACTACTAAATTTTCGGATATAGAATATGAAAAGTTCCGCAGAGTAAGAGATTACTTTGCTAATGTAAGTTACGATGAACAAAAGGTTAAAGAAGGAAGAAGAGACTTTTATAACTGGTTTAACGAATATGATCGTAGGAGAGGAACAAACTTTTTAGAAACATTTCCAGATATGGCAGAATTTTATAATGAATGCAAAGAGATAGCAAATGAACAATAAACCAACAATTACATTTAGATATGAAACATTTGAAAGTAAACCAGCACTACCTGGTACTCCATTACATTTAGAATATGATAAGATAGGTAATCTTAAAGATACAGATTATTCACGATTTAGATTTTCTCAAGTTGTGGATCACATGATATACTACTATCAAACAGTAAGAAATACTGATGAAACGTTGAGTATTGAACCAATGACCAGCGACAATGATAATAATTATATCATTCCAATAGCTGTAGCTTATCACCCCAATGATTGGACAGATGCTCCTAATGGTGTAAGAGATCCAACTAAATTCTCAGTGTTTGAATATATAAATCAAACGTATCTTAAAGACTTACAAAGTAAAAAAGCATTATTATTGCTAGATCAAAGTGTAGAAGGATATGGAGCAACTTGGTTATGGAAGTGGTTTCATAATAAGTGCGAGCAGTATAATATAGATCCTAGTGTAATAATTTATTTGACAGGTGATCAAAGCTGTGATGAAAGTTATGAAAATTGGTGTAAAGAAAACAATCCTACATCAAAGTTAAAAGTATTACCTTCTACTTCTCTAAGTATGTATATACATAAACATTATCACAGATATAAGTTAAATGTTAATGTTGATGAGTTTATAGAATATAAGAAATTAAACAGTGATAAGATTTATCTATATGATTGTATTAATCTCAGACCTCGACCACAAAGAGTATTAAATTTTTTACATTTACTTAATGCAGGACTTTTAGATTACGGCAATATTAGTATGCAGGAGCAAGATAAATGGAAGGATCATGTTGATTTAAATGTAACAAACTTTCTTACAGAATATGGTTTACCTAGTGATATATTATCTAAGTTAGATAGTTCTATGACTCCGAGAGTAACTCAGCATAGCAAAAAACCTAATAGTGATCATTACTATGAATTAGTTGAAAGAGTATTAGATGATATGTATAAGAATAGTTGGGTTTCTATAGTAACTGAATCATCTTACTTCGAAAGAGAACATGCAGTATTCATTGGAGAAAAGACTTTCAAACCAATCGCTGCTGCTCAACCTTTTATTATTGTTGGGTCAAAACATTCTTTAAAATATTTAAGAAAACTAGGATATAAAACTTTTCATCCTTATATTGATGAGTCCTATGATGACTTAGATGATGCTGAAAGATTTATAGCTATCATGAATGCTATCAAAAAAATACAAGCCATTGAAGATAAAGGTGCTTGGTATGAATCTATGAAAGATATAGTTGAACATAATCATAAACTATTCTTATCAATAGATACTAGAAAATCTCAAGAGCATAAAGCTATTATTAAATATTACTTTAATATGTTTGGAGATAAAAGTGTATAAAACTCATTGCGACCAAGTTAACCCTGGCGACAATGTTATTATTGGACTAGGCGATAGTTTCACTCAAGGTATTGGTGCTTATAGTTTAGATACTTGGAAGTCAATACCTCATGATCCTGCAAGATTTAATATTTCAGGACAACATTTTTTAGATGAACAAGCAGCTAACAATTGGGTTCGACAGCTACAAAAAAGTTTTTTACCCGATTATAAAGTAATCAATTTGGGTGTTAATGGTGCAGGCAATCGTGCTACCATTAGGGAAATGTACCTTAATCCATTGCCGGATAATTTAGGTAATGTTATTGTAATATTAATGGCAACTGCAATAGAACGATATGATTTTCTTAAACAATCCGACGAAACTGCTGGCATCGATTGGCATTATAAATGGCAAACAATATTTCCTACAATTAGTGATCGTGGTGCAATATCTAGATTAGAAAAAGAATACGTAGAACAAATACATTCAATGCGTAACGATGCATTACAATTTTTGTTTAATATTTGCGAGGCAAAAAACTTTTGTCGTGCTAGAGGCTATAAATTTTTATTTGGTTCTGCATTTGATATGCAAATTAATAGAAACAATTTAATGAGAGATCTAAAAGAAAAAGGCAAATATATAGATATTGTAGATTGGAATGATTTTATTACTATAAAAGATCGCTATTCATTTATGGATATGGTAGATCAATTAGAAGGTAATAGATCAAATACTATACATGATATATTTAAACGTAATGCAAATGCAAAAATGCCCAGCAAATATATTACACCCTGCTCGCACTGGACTATAGAAGGGCAGTTTAAAGTTGCTGAATATTTGTATAATGAATTAAGTTCTCGCAACCTTTTATGAACAATAAATAATTATGGTCCTTATATAGGAGATAATTATGACCGATACACAGAAACCACATTTAGTATTGCATTGGACGTTTGATGTTCCAAATCATAAACTATTCATAAAAATTGCTGATGATTTAGAATACGAGGCGCTCGAAGGCGGATGCAAAGGCTATATTAAAACCTATAAAGGTGTACAAACTCACATTAATCCCGATGACTGGTTAATGAAAGAAAAATTCTGGATTAGTGAACACTACGGTGAAATTTACGGATACTATCAACCCGATAATAAAAGAGTTAAAAATCATCCAAGAACAGGGCATTGGCAACAATGTTATAACGGGTTAGGGCCAGATGGTGAATATCTCGATCATATGCAAAGAATGCAAATTGTTTTAGAAGGGTATGACATGGCGGTAGTTTTCAAACATCCTAATAATCCAAGACAAGATTTATTCTTAACACCTAACCGTGGCAAAACTATCTACAAACGTGTGCCTACACGTGATGTAAACTATCCAAAAGAAATGATGGAAGATCCCAATGCATGGTGGCCAGAATGGCCTCAGGCTTGCTTAATGCAACCTCGCACTCTTGGTCCTAGACTTAGCAGCTATGAAGAATTAAAAGCAGCAGGATGTCCTCAATCAATTATTGATAAATGTAAAGCAGGCGAATGGAAAGAGCCTGAACATCCTGAACTACAACAATATTATATCTATCCAACGGAGTAATTATGTCTGAAGAAAATAAACCTCATTTAGTATTACATTGGACATTTGATGTTCCAAATCAAAAACTTACAACTAAAATCGGAGACGATTTAGAATATGAAATGTTACAAGGAGGTTTAGGTGGGTTTAACAAAACCTATAAAGGTGTAAAGACTTATGTAACTTATCCACATTGGCTTGCTTTTGAAAGAGATTGGATTAGTCAACATTATGGTCATCTTGTAGGATATTTTCAACCTGATCCAAATAGAGTAGTAATGCACCCTAAAGAAAATAGACCTGATTCTTGTCCTAATGGTGTTGGCCCTGACGGTAGATATTTAGATCATACACAACGTATGCAGATTGTAATGGAAGGGGGAGACATGTCCACAGTATACTGGAAGAGTCCAAAAGATCCTTTGTTCCTTACACCTGATTGCGGTAAGACTATCTACAAACGTGTACCGACTAGGGATATTGAATATCCTGAAGCAAAAGAAGATCCAGATGCTTGGTGGGTCGAATGGCCTCAGCCTTGCGGAAGACAGCCTCGTTCTAAAGGACCGAGAATTAGTTCCTATCAAGAATTATTAGATGCAGGTTGTCCTCAAGATATAGTTGATAAGTGTATGGCTGGAGAATGGGCTGCTCCTGAACACCCTGAACTACAACAATATTACATTTATCCAACAAAAGAAATAGACTATAAACAGTGAAAATTTTTATAACAGGTCATAAGGGTTTTATTGGAAACCACATACTTCCCATCCTTCAACAGAAATATTCAGTCCATTGTATGGAATCTGATTTACTAAATTTCAATGAAGCTGCGCAAGAACTTATTAATTTTGAACCAGATCTAATTGTACATCTTGCAGCTAGAACTGAAGTTGAAAAAAGTTTCTATGAACAAATATCTTTTAGTGAAGTAAACTATGTTGGCACTGTTAATTTAATAGAAGCTGCTAATAAATTAACTAAAAAGCCTGTATTTTTATTTGCTTCTACTATGGAAGTATATGGGTGGCAACCAGTTAGTAATCAAATACAACAGGGAAATATTCCTGATGTAATTCCAGCATTTGATGAAACCACTATTCCTAATCCAAATGCGCCTTATGCCGTAGCTAAGTTTGCCTGTGAAAAGTATTTAGAATATGCACATCGTGCATATGGTCTTGAATATATTATTATAAGACAAACTAATTGCTATGGTAGAAAAGATAATGATTTTTTTGTTACAGAACAAATCATTAGTCAAATGTTAAAAAATAAAGATGAATGCAACTTAGGATATGGAACTCCTTATAGAAACTTTATCTATATTGATGACTTAATAGATGCTTGGATTGCAGTAATAGATAATAAAGATAAGTGTGTTAACAATATTTTTACTATGGGTCCTAATTATCCTGTTCAAATTGAGCAGCACGCAAAAAACATTGCTGGACTATTAAACTGGACTGGTAAAATTAATTGGAATACTAAACCTAAAAGACATGGCGAAATTTATCTATTAAACAGCAACAATGATAAACTTACTAAATTTACTAATTGGGATCATAAGGTAGATTATTGGTCAGGATTGAAACAAACTGTTGAGTTTTGGAAACAAAAGAAAACAATTACAATTCTCGATCATTCAGAATACACTAATTGGAATGTGGACAACACAATATTATCTTTAGATAAATTTTGGGTAGGAAGCAAATTAAATAAAACTCCGGAATTTGTTTCTATTACAAGAAATTATATTAAACAATATAATATAGAATATAAACTTTCTACATTTGAAAATATAGATAAATCTCGTCCTTGGTTAATATTTACTTCCGGTGAATTTATATTCAATATACATTTTTTAGATAAAGAACAATTAGCCAACAAACAATTGTTTCAAGGAATACCTGATAATATTATACACGAATTAGTAAATGGTAATGCGTATTTGATTATTTCTTGCGAACAAGAAGCATTTACAAATAGTTTTTTTGATATATTTTATTCTTTATATAAAAACAATCCTGCTATACCAACTAATAAAATTATACATATAACAGCAGCTCGTAATATACATGAACTTTATAATGAATATTGTTTAAAAAATAATATACCGCATGAAGAAAAAATACAAATTTGGTACAGTTATTATTCATTGTTAGGTCCAATTAACCATAATCTTAATCTTTATACCCCAACACCTACAAAGAAAACAAAGAAATTTATAAACTTTAATAGAGTACCTAGATCTCATAGAATAACTTTTACTAGTTTGCTTGCCGAATATGATTTATTGGATCAAGGATATGTTAGTTTAGGAATAGACGAAAACCCTATATTTAAAAATAGATCAACATTCGTATATCATGTTCAACATCATTTACCTCGATATTATAATTGGAATGTTAAGGAAGACCTTTACAAATTTACAATACCCGGATGCCAAAAATTAGTAAATAAGTTACCATTAACCATTGATACTGACAAATTTGATTATAGGCCTTCTTTTGCTTATAGTGGAAAATTAATGAAATTCTATGATACTTGTTATTTCAGTGTTGTTAGTAATACTTACTTTTTTGCTAAAGACGAATTAGGTATAACATTAAATGAAAAAGAATTCAAACCTATTTTAGCTAGACATCCTTTTATATTAATAGCAAGACCGAGAACTCTTGCTTTATTAAAAGAATTAGGTTTCAAAACTTTTAGTCAATGGTTTGACGAAAGTTATGACGAAGAAAAAGATGACAGCAAAAGAATGGTAAAAATTATTAATGAAGTTGATAGACTTTGTAAAATAGATAATAATACATGGGACGCAATGTTAGAAGAAATGAAACCTGTGCTTGAATATAATTACAACTGGATAGTGAATAATACAAACGACATCATCTTTAATTTTACTGAGTTCAAAAACATACTTAAATATGCTGTATGAAAATTATCAGTTTAGTGCAGCCAAACTTTCAACAAGGCCCAAAAGAATTTAACGCACACTATCTCCCTTATAGTGCAGGAGTGCTGTGGGCATATGTTAATCAATTTGATTCTATTAAATCTAACTATCAGTTAGAAGATATAATTTGGCGTCGTGATAATATTAATGAGACTGTGAATAAATTATCCAAATGTGATATTGTAGGATTCAGTACTTACGTTTGGAATAAAAATTATAACTATGCTCTAGCTCGTAAACTAAAAGAAATTAATCCTAATTGTATTATTCTTTTTGGCGGGCCTGAAATGCCTATTACAAAAAAAGATATCTTTACTCGACTACCATTTATCGATGTAGTAATTAAATCTGAAGGTGAAAAGGTATTACGAGATTTATTAGATGCAATCACACAAAATGCTTCATGGAATACTATTCCTGGATTATTAATTAATCAAGAAGGTGTTGCACACGATACCGGTAATAGCCTTCGTATCAGCAATTTAGAAGAACTACCTAGTCCTTATCTTACCGGAGTGTTTGATAAAATAATGGAAGAACACCCAGATGTAGAATGGAACGCTACTGTTGAAACAAATAGAGGTTGTCCTTATTCTTGTACATTTTGCGATTGGGGAAGTTTAACCTATGCCAAAGTTAAAAAGTTTGAGTTACAAAAAGTATTTGATGAATTAGAATGGATTGGACAAAAGAAATGCGGGTTTGTTACTATCACTGATGCTAACTTTGGAATGTTCGTTGAAAGAGACAATGCCATTGCTGATAAGTTGTTGGAAGTACAGGAAAAGTACGGATATCCTAGTACATTTGCTATGAGTTGGGCTAAAGATCAAAAGCCCGAAGTATTTGATATTGTGTTTAAGTTAATTAAAAGTCCTAAATTTAATCAAGGATTAACTGTTAGTGTTCAAAGCATGGACTTAGATGTATTAGAAAATATTAAACGTAAAAATCTAGCACAACACAAAATTGAAAATATATTTGCTTTATGTGATAAACATAATATTCCTGTATATACTGAAATCATTTTAGGATTGCCCGGCGAAACTAAAGAAACTTGGAAGGAAGGATTTTATAAAATCTTCCGTGCAGGTAATCACACAGGTATTAACGTATTACAAGCACAAATGTTAGAAAATGCAGAAATGAATTTACTACAAAAGAAACTGCATAAAATTACCAGCGTACCTGTTTATGATTACATGAGTGGTAGTTACAACTATAATGAGTTACAAGAGTGTGTAGATGTTGTTACTGGTACAGCAGATATGCCCACTGAAGAAATGTTAGATAGCCAAGTGTTTAGTTGGTTCATGCAAACATTTCATATTAACGGACTTACAACCTATATCAGCAGATTCTTACATAAGAACGCTGGAATCGATTATTCAGAATTTTATGATAAACTATGGAATTACATATCTACAGATCCGTGGATAATCAAAGAAAGTAAAGAAGTTAGAAAGTATTATGAAAACTGGATGATTAATGGAAAGATCAATCATCCTAACATATCTAATATCGAAGTACATGGGTGGAATATCATTCATCGTACTACATTGAATATGCACTTAGAAAGAAAATATAATTATATGTTTGATTTGATTGAAAAATTTGTATCGGAAAGTTTTAATCTAGATCAACAGTGCTTAAAACAATTAGTAAATTTTCAACGAAACTACGTAATCAATTATGACTCTATTGATGAATTCCCATTTACTAAACAGTTTGATTATGACTTTTTGGATTATATTCTTGATGACAAACCATTAAAAAATCCTGTAAAATACAAGTTTGAATTTCCTGAAAGTAAAGATATGAGTCTAGATAGATTTTTAGAAAATATCTATTTTGGAAGAAAAAGAAACTTTGGTAAAACATTGATAACAAAAGAAAAATAATGAAAATACTTAATACTCATGTTATTATGTTTGAAACATATAATAACGAAAAACCTAATCTTGTACAATACCCAATGCATTTTCCTACTTCAGGATTAGCGGCATTGCAAGATTCTTTGTTATTAGATGAAGATGTTTGGTATTGTCAAATTACTACCGAGGATAGTCTTGATATTTTTGATGTTAAAAGAATAATGGGTTCGGAAATATTTGATAGGGTATTAAATAAAAATGCAACTATTGTAATTGATTTATCTTTTGAACCTTTCTTAAATTGCATTGATTCTATATATAAAAATATTGTTATAAAGCACGGAGCTCCTCCATCACAGATTATTTTCTTGTCTGCGTTGTATGATGCAGATGTTTATAACATAAATGCAGCAGCAAAATATAATTGTGATCCTATTAGAACATTTTATTTTTCGGCATTAGAATACATGGCAAGAGATTATCGAGATGCTATACCAAATACATTGGCAATAAAATCTTATGATAAAAAGTTTCTAAATTTAAACAGACGATGGAGACCACATCGCCCACTATTAACATTATTACTTTATCATAGAAATTTATTAGATAAAGGTTTTGTTAGCTTTGGTCCTTGCGAAGGATGGCAGGATAATTGGGAATATCAAATGCCTGGTTTGAAAGTTAGGTCTTTAGATAATCCAGAAATGTTAGAAGCTATACATCAAAGTGAGGATACTATTAAACATTTACCTCCTTTATATTTAGATACTGACGAGTTACATATTAATAGGGCACAATTAACATCTTCTACTAATAAGTATTATGAAGATAGTTATTTTAGTTTAATATCTGAAACAACCTTTTATCATAAAGATGAAATTAGAAATTCTAGATTCATTACAGAAAAAACTTATAAGGCCATTGTACTAAATCATCCTTTTGTATTAGTTACTATTCCTAAAAGTCTTGAAGCACTAAAGGAATTAGGATATAAAACATTCTCTCCTTGGATTGACGAAAGTTATGATGATGAGATAGACGATAACAAACGATTGATGTTAATAGTCAAAGAAACAGAAAGATTGTGTAACCTTTCTGAAAAAGAATTAGAAGAGTTTTTAATTGCAACCAAAGAAATTTGCGCCTATAATTATAATATTTTTAAAAATAGAAAGGTCTTCGTTTATAAAAAATAAAAATGTTTAAGAATCAAATAGAACAAATAAACAAAGATATACGAAAAACTAAACGAGCAATAATAGCTCTTGGTTGCTCGTTTGTACAAGGTAGCGGTGCGTTGTCCGAAGAGATCTACAATAATTATAATTGGATTCCGTTAGCACCTGGAGAAACTAAAGCTCGTTGGAATTTAACTAAAGAAGATGCAGTAAAATTAACTGAACAGTTTCCAGAGATTACTGTACAAAATGGACAACCTGATTTTTTATTTCACGAGTATAATAATTCTTTTGTTAATGTACTTTGTAAAAAGTATTTCAATGGAGACTATGCTGCAATTAATTTTGGAATAGCTGGTAGCGGAAATCGTGCTACAATCAAAGAGTTACATTATTATCCAGATATACTTTGGAATGAAATAGAAGAACACATTGTTATATATTGCCCTAGTGGAAAAGAACGATTTGATTTTATTGATGATCAATATCATGATCCAAATAATCATGGTCGTTGGAAATCTATGTGGCCTCGTGAATTAACTGAAAAGTCAAATAGAGCACCGTTATGGAAAGGCTATGCTGATCATTTGTACAGTAGAAAATTTGAAACATTAGAACAAATTTCACATATACAAGAATTATTATTGTGGTGTAAGTATAAAAAAGCAAAACTTATAATTACTCCTGCGTTTCATAGAAACTATTCAATCAATGATTTCGAAAAATGTTTAACTGATCATGTTCAAAGAGATCATGCACCAAATGAACCGCCGACTATTAATGAAGAAAGTTTTAGTAAACATGATATAAAAAACGTAATTAATATGTGGCCATGGCAAAATATGTTTCAACCCGATGGATGTTCTACATTTATTGATTTAGTTATGAAACAGGAATTTCCAAAAACTTGGAAACATAACGAGCATTTTTATAACTATGTAGGTTCTGGTACTCCTGAAAAATGGATTACACCTTGCGCTCACCCTGCATCCAAAGGGCATGATTTATTTGCTCAATACTTGTATAAGCATATTACAGAGAATAATTAATGAAAAAAATAGGATTTATTGGTTTAGGTAAATTAGGACTTCCTTGCGCTGAAGTTATAGCAAAGAAAGGACACACAGTATCAGGTTATGATATTGCTCCTATAAACTGCGCAATATCAGTTGAAATTAAAAATTCAATTAAGGATGTAGTAAAAGATCGAGACATTATTTTTATTGCTGTTCCTACCCCGCATGATCCTAATTATGACGGGAAGGCACCTACAGCACATTTAGATCCAAAAGACTTTAACTATGATATTGTTAAATCTTGTATTATGGAAGCTGACAAGTATATGAATAGGAATCAATTATTAGTTCTTATTTCAACTGTACTTCCAGGAACTACTCGTAGAGAATTTATACCTTTAATAAAAAATACACGTTTTGTTTATAATCCTTATCTAATTGCCATGGGCAGTGTAGCATGGGATATGATTAATCCAGAAATGGTTATGATTGGAACTGAAGACGGATCAGTTACCGGAGATGCTAAACAACTTGTTGATTTTTATAAAACTATTATGGAAAACAATCCAAGATATGAAATCGGTACTTGGGATGAATGTGAATGTATTAAAGTGTTTTATAACACATTTATCAGTGCTAAACTTGGATTAGTTAATATGATACAAGATATTGCTGTTCGTCAAGGTAATATTAATGTCGACGTTGTCACTAATGCATTAGCTAACTCTACTATGCGTATCATGGGTTCACAATATATGAAAGCAGGAATGGGAGATGCAGGTGGATGTCATCCGCGCGATAACATTGCATTAAGATACCTTTCTGAGACTCTTGACCTTGGATATGATATGTTTGGTTCAATTATGAACGCTAGAGAGATACAAGCAAAAAATCTAGCTAATGAGTTAATCAAACACGCTAAAGAAAACAACATGAATATTTTTATTCATGGTAAAGCATTTAAGCCAAAAGTTCCTTACTGTGATGGTAGTTATAGTTTATTAGTAGGTTACTATTGTGAGGAAGCAGGATTTACTCCTACATATATTGATCCATTAACCGGAGATAATCTTGAAGAATGTTATGGAGTAGTTCTTTTAGCACACAGTGCCAAAACTACCTATCACTATCTAGGGGATTATGAAGATGTATTGTATTGTAAGATACTTCCAGGTAGCATTGTAGTTGACCCTTGGAGATTTTTTAAGTCTAATACTCTTAAAGTAATACACTATGGTAATACAAGAAAATGAGTAATTATAATGATTCAGCTGACAAGGCTGAGAAACAATTAAAGAACATTAGTCCCACAATGTGCTATGCAAAATGGGCACAAGTATCTATGCACCTCACTAATGGAATGACACAAAGTTGTTATCATCCACCATTACATAAAATTAGTATAGAAGATATTAAAAAAACTCCTAGTGCACTGCATAACACTGATATAAAAAAAGAAGAACGTAAACAAATGTTAGCAGGTGAAAGACCTAAAGGTTGTTCATACTGTTGGAAGATAGAAGACGTAGGTGGACGCAGCGACCGCATTTATCGTAGCGGAGAATATTGGGCACAGGATTCTAGAGCAGATATTATTGAAGCATTAGATACAGGAAATATAAATCCTCGTTATGTAGAAGTAAATTTCAATCAAGCCTGTAATTTTAAATGTATGTATTGTAGCCCGCATTTAAGCACTGCTTGGGAAGAAGAAATCAAAGAGCATGGACCATATCTTATATTAGATCCAGAATTTAATGAGATAGGACATAATGATACAACTTATTTAGAAAGAGATGGCTTCATGCCATTGCGTACATCTAAAAAAGAAAATCCTTATGTTGAAGCATTTTGGAGTTGGTGGCCCGAGTTATATAAAACTTTGAATGTTTTTAGAATGACTGGCGGTGAACCATTGATGGATGTAAACACATTTCGTGTATTAGATTATATCTATAAAAATCCAAACAATTGGTTAGAACTTAGTATAACTTCTAATCTATGTCCACCTAAACCAGAATTAATGGCTAAATTTTTGGAAAAGATTAAAAAGTTAGAAGAAATACAAATTTGGAAAGATGAAGCAAGATATAATCCAGGCTCAGGTAATCACTGGTATGTAAACATGGCAGTAAAGAATCTTGCATTATTTGTTAGTGTAGATTCAGTAGATGAACACGCTGAGTATATTCGTTCAGGATTAAACTTTAATACTTTAAAAACAAATGTAAATTCTGTATTAGAAGAAACTGTTAATACTACAGTAACTTTTATTAATACTTTCAATGTGTTAAGTGTTCCTAAGTTTAAAGAATTTTTAGAATTCATATTAGAATTACGCACAAGGTATTCTGAAGAAAATCAAGGAACAAAATATATTCCTATTTTTGATCCTAATTATAAACATCCAGACTTTGTAGTACATCCTAGACAACGTATTTGGTTTGATGTTCCTATTTTAAGAAATCCTGCTTGGCAATCAATACAAATACTTACTGAAGATTTTGAACAGTATTTAGAGGAAGCATTGGAATTTATGCGAGCCAACCCTGTTAAAAACTTTATAGGGTTTTATGATTTTGAAATTGACAAAGTAGAAAGAAATCTTGCTTTAATGAAAGAAGGTAAAGAATTAGATCCAGATAAGTTAGCTATTGATCGAAAAAACTTTTTTAAATTTTATGATCAATATGATAAACGTAAAAAAACAAAGTTATTAAACACATTTCCTGAATTAAAGAAATTTTATAAATTTTGTAAGAAACAATGAATATTAACAAAGACGCATTTAGTAATGGACAGATAGCCAGTAAACTTTGGTTATGCGAACAATTAGAAGAACTATTTGAAGAAATAGATACTGTTGTTATCTATGCAGGGTGGTATGGATTAACTTCATTCTTATTAAAGAGTCGAAACCAAATAAAAATAAAAACAATTCGAAGTTTTGATATTGATCCTCAATGCGAACCTATCGCTGATATGATTAATGAAAATTGGGTATTACAAGATTGGCAATTCAAAGCCTTTACTTACGATTGCAACGAAGTATACATCGAAGATATGGATCTTGTTATTAATACCAGTACCGAACATTTTGAAGACATGCGTTGGTTTGATAATATTCCTCACGGTACTTATGTGGCATTGCAAGGAAATAATATGCCACATGACGATCATCATGTGTATAGTCATGATTTAAAAGACTTTATTCAAAAATATCCCATGTCCAAAATACTCTATCAAGGCGAAAAAGAGTTCAAATATCCTGATTGGCAGTTCAAAAGATTCATGATAATTGGTAAAAAATAACTAATTTATTTGCTTTTTATTAAAATAGCTGTTAAACTTGCCTTACTTACTGTATAAGTAATAAACCAGCAATGGTTTTTAGAAATTGACAAGGAGAATACTATGGAAAAAACTATGCGTATAGCATTGTTTGTCTTAGGGTTTGCTTTAGTTATCATGGCAGTAGCAAATGTTACACATGAAAAATTTAGCAGACTTCGAGACTATACATTGGATCCAGTCGTTCATACGGCCAAAGAAAGAGAAAGGCAGTTGGATTGTTTGGCCAAGAATATTTACTTTGAAGCAGGTAATGAATCGTTTGAAGGCAAAGTAGCAGTAGCACAAGTTACTATGAATCGTGTTCAAAGCGGAAAGTTCCCTCCAGATGTTTGTGCTGTGGTTTATCAAAAATCTACTATACTAGGAAAAATTATTTGTCAGTTTAGTTGGTACTGTGATAACTCAGGGCACGCGCCAATTCGAAGTAAAGATAATTATGACGAAAGTATGATCGCAGCAAAAAAGGTCCTATTAGAGGATTATAAGTTGCCGGGATTAGACGAGGCACTTTATTATCATGCAGATAATATTGATCCTCGGTGGGGAAAACCTAAAGTTATTAAAATTGGCCATCACATTTTTTATAAGGATTAATCATGTTTAAGAAAATTGTAGATTTGTTGTATCTTCATGTATTAATGGATTTCATCAAAAATAAATTAACTCATGTAACTGCTGAAGGGTTGGGTTGGTTAGCAGGTATTGTTTTACATGCCGCTACTATTCCTACACTGTTAGCAGTAATGGCCGGACTTACTGATAAAATGCCCAGTGTAGATGTTATTTTGCTACTTTGGAGTGGGCTGGGCTTGCTTTACGCCAAAGCTATCCTACAAAAGGACACATTAAACATTATTACAATTGGTGGGGGTTTTATTGTACAAGCAGTATTAATGGTGTTGATATTCTTTAAGTAATAAATACTTCTATGCGTATTATAGAACTTGTTACAGAAAAGAAATTAGCTCAGCCCACTGCGAGCCAATGTGCCGTAAAACGTCTTAGCAACGTTCGTTACGCTCAATGTGTATCGCATGGGTTTAGAGCACATGATACTGATCATACAGACGGAAACGGAAAACAAGGTGTCGCCGGCTCTGGAGTTAAACTCAAAGGTAAAAAAGCCAAAAGTGTTAGACACGGTGGACACGTAAAAGATTACAGTGGCAAATGATCGAAACTTCTTACTCGATTGATTTTGAAAAGATAGTTCTACCCCATTGGTCAATTGTAGGACACATTAGTGAAGTTCCTAATGTAGGAGATTCTTTTACTGTAAACATTGGAAATGAATCAATCATTATAGTAAAAGACAACTTTAATAATATCAATGCGTTCCTTAATGTTTGTCCACATCGTGGAGCAAGAATTTGTAATCCAGGAAAATCAAATATTGATCGATTAGTTTGCCCTTATCATTCTTGGGATTTTGAATTAAACGGCAAAGGAACTAATGCTTCACTGCGTAAATTTCAAACAGTAATCTTTGGTGGATTGATTTTAGTTTCTCTTGCTGACAACCCTTTGTTATTAAATAATTTTAGAAAAGATATATTAATGTGTGCCAAGGCATACGGATGGGAATCTGCTAAGGTTGCACATCGTGAAACTTTTTCATTTAATGTAAATTGGAAAGTTGTTTTACAAGACTATTTAGAATGCTACCATTGTCCTAATGTACATCCTTTGTATGCTAAGGTACATGGATCAGAAGCACAAAGATTTTTAGGAATAGATCCAACAGCAGCAAATCCAACAAATCCAAATCACGACGGTGTGTATATTCCTACAACAGATCATTGGATACATAAAGATTATAAAGACATTGAACAGGAACCTATTACTGTTTATCAAAATAAATTAATGAATAATGATATTGTAACAGGATCAAAAGATGGAAGTCCTATAGCACCTTTGATGGGAAAATATAAAAATAAAAATTACGATAGAACAAGAACTGGAGTTATATTTGGTTTTCTAAATTCTACCATGTCATATCCTGATTATACAGTAATCTATCGTTTAATACCTAAAAGTGACAAATACACTGAATCAGAAATTATTTGGTTAGTAGATAAAGATGCTGTTGAAGGAAAAGATTATAATGTTAATGATTTAATCTATTTGTGGAAACATACAATATTAGAAGATATAGAATTTTTAACAAAAGTTCAAGATGGCACAAGTTCTTATTTTTTTAATTCTTCAGGAAAATTAAAAAATAATTTAGAAGAATCGGTCGTAAGATTTACTCAATGGTATAATAAAAACGTAAGAGAGACAATACAATGATTGAATTAACTGAATCAGCAAAAAATAAAATAGCAGAAATTATTCGAGATGAAGGCAATCTTAATCTTAAACTTCGCGCTTACATTGAAGGCGGCGGATGCAGTGGATTTAATTATGGATTTGCTTTAGAAGAAACTAAACAAGAAGATGATTTTGTAATCGAAGCAGGAGAGTTTGAAGTATTAGTAGATTCTATTAGTATGGAATATCTACGAGGTGCTAAAATAGATTTCAAAAAAAGTTTAATGAGCAGTAATTTTACCATTACTAATCCTAATGCAAAATCTACTTGTGGTTGCGGATCTAGTTTTTCGGCATAACTATGAAGTGGTATAAATTTCCTTATCGAAATCCACTAGGTTATCGAGATTGCGAGATATGGCTTAATGACGATAATATAAACCCGCCTTGGTTTTCCTATAAACCTCCATTTACTGAATTTCATATTAGATCTGGTAGTAAAACATTATTAATTGCTGCCGGAGAATCGTGGACCTACGGTGAAGGGTTAAATGGTAAGATTAGTGGTGCAATAAAATATGATTTTTTTACACAGTTAACCCATTGTTGGGCTCCTGTAATTGGAAATATGTTAGGAATTGACGTATTACAATATGCTCGAGCAGGATGTAGTAATTTGTATATTTTTCAAGAATTAGAAAGATTAGTAAAATATGCAATTAATTTGAATATGTACGATCGTATTTTAATTTGTTGTCAAATGACAGATGATAGCCGTGAATTTTTATGTGGGTCCGATATTGGAAATTGGAAAACCCATCCATTAAATTCTATCATACCCTTAAGGACACAAAAAGATTTTAAAGATTGGTTAGTAGATTATGATAATTTATTTTTTAATATTTTAGATTCAATTGTAGATTATGCAAAAACTAAAGTATCAGTAGATGCTACATTATTTAGAAATTTAACAAAAGTTTCCACTAATCAAATACCTAAAAATTTTAGAATTATTCCCAATACTTGGATTGAATATTCTTCAAAACTAGATGATATTAATTTAACATCGCCCTATTGTTGGACTTTGGCTAAAGATAATCCAAATGTTAAGTTATCAACAGATTGGGCAACTGAACAAGCTAATTTAATTAAAGCATCTATGGATTATATTATTGGAGTCTTTAAGCATACTAAATTACACGTTAATCATCCAACTGCATTAGGGCATAAAGTTTGGGCAGAATATTTAATACAGCAATCAAATTGGAATGCTTAATGATTTTGACTTTTACCAAAATATGTTGTATAATACACTTTTAGTTAACTAAGGAAATAGTGTAATGAATCTTTGTGAAAATGTTATTCAAGAACTTGCAGCAGATAATAGCCGATTAGTCAAAGAAGCTATTATTAAACGTGAATATGTAGCAGGCAATACCGAACTATTCGAAGGATTTAAGATGGCACTTGATCCTATGATTACATTTGGTGTAAAGAAAGTTCCGACATTTAGCGGTCTAGATGGACAAGGTCTTCCGTGGAAGGCATTCAAACAGTTAGCAGACAGTTTAGCTAATCGTGAACTTGCAGGGCATGATGCTCGTGATGCTATTGAATTAGCATTGTCGGCTTCGACAAAAAATCAATGGAATGATTGGTATCGTTTAATTCTTATCAAAGACTTACGTTGTGGTGTTAGTGAAAAGACTGTAAACAAAATTGCCAAGAACACTGTGCCATTATTTGAATGTATGTTAGCACATGATGGCGCTAATCACGAAAAGAAAATTGTAGGCAAAAAGTTATTAGAACCTAAGTTAGATGGCGTGCGTGTTCTTACTATTGTTAATGTTGATAATAAGACAGCAACTATGTACAGCCGCAATGGTAAGATATTAGGAAACTTTAGTCATATTACAGATGCTATTGAAAAGAATATTGATTTATTCAAACAAAGTGTAGTGTTAGATGGCGAAATGGTATCTAGTAGTTTTCAAGCATTGATGAAACAAGTTCATCGTAAGTCAGATGTACAAAGTGAAGATGCACGTCTTATGTTGTTTGATATCTTGTCTGTAGGCGAATTTAAAGTAGGCAAAAGTTTGTTAGGACAAAAGCAACGCAGTAACAAACTACGCAGCATGAAAGACATCTTTGCTAAAATTGGTAACATTGATATCATTCCACAAACAGAAGTAGATCTTTCTAGTTATGTTGGAGAACTCGAATTCAAACAATATAATAAAGATGCTATTGAAGCAGGCTTCGAAGGTATTATGATTAAAGATGTAGATGCTGTATATGAATCTAAACGTAGTCATAGTTGGCTTAAGATGAAACCATTTATTGAAGTTAGCTTATCTATTAAAGCAGTAGAAGAAGGCACTGGCAAAAATGTAGGACGTTTAGGTGCATTAGTATGCGAAGGCGAGGACGATGGTAAAAAAATTATTGTCAACGTAGGATCAGGATTTACAGATGCACAACGTACAGAGTATTGGAATGATAAAGAATCAATGTTAGGGCAAATTGTAGAGATTAGAGCAGATGCTGCTACACTTAATCAAGATAGTGACGATGTATATAGTTTGCGGTTCCCACGATTCCTTCGTTTCCGTGGATTTGCTATTGGAGAAAAAATTTAGATGAAGTGGAACTATGAATCTATAACAGCAATAGGATTAGAATTATCTTCTAAATGCAATGCAGCCTGTCCGGCCTGTCCTAGACATTTGCACAATAGTAGAAATTTATCTCCTGATTTAGTTGAACAAACTGTTAGCTTTTCAGATTTCAAAAAATGGTTTCCACCCGAATTATTAAAAAATATTCGCACTTGGCTTATTTGTGGAACTCATGGAGATCCTTTAGTTTGTAAGGACCTGTATGAAATATTAGAATATATTTGTGAATATAGTCCAGGTGAAATACGCATCAATACTAATGGCGGAATAAGAACTCCTGCTTATTTTAAAAAGATAGGGACCTTATTTGCTAAAAATAAATCATACGATGGATCAACTCCTAAACGATCAATTGCATTTTCAGTTGATGGATTACAAGATACTAATCATATATACAGAAGAAATGTTGTTTGGAAAAAAGTTTGGGACAATATGATGGCTTATGTAAAAACAGGAGCCATTACAGAGTGGGACTTTTTATTATTCAGACATAATGCAGCTGATTTAGAAAAAATTAAGCATATTGCTAAACAATACGACATACGTTTAACTATAAAAAATCCGTATGGAATAGATCCTGAGCATAGTATGCCAGTATATGATAAATCCTATAATTTAGAATACATTATAGAAAATGCCACAGGCGAAAGACATTTGCCAGTTACTCCACTTGCTCCACCTGATTACTCAGCCGAATTTACTAAATTCTCAACTGAAGAGGAAGGACATATAGAGTGTTATTCATTTAGAAATGATGCAAAGTATTCAATACAAGAAGTTTATATAAACTCACAAGGTTATGTAAATCCTTGTGAATTTGTTGGAAATACAATGAATGGTCAAATTCATGGACCTTATGTAAGACAATTAAGAGATTTTCAAAAAAGTCTAAATAATGCAAATAGTCTACATCATTATAGTTTGAAAGAAATTATCGAAAATAAAGTATTAGATTTTTATAGCGATTCTTGGAAAAGTAAATCTATAGAACTTTGTTGGCGACAATGTGGTAAGAATAAAAATAAAGATAGATTTATGGATAATCTGTTTGTTAAGAAAAAGAAGGAATAGATTATGGAAACGAATGCTTTAAAAGATTTATTATATGGTGGGTTGATAGAATTAATGAAAAATCGAAAATATTTTCATGATAGTTCATTACCAAAATACTCGTCTTGGACTGAAGAAGGTCTTGAGTCTGTTAAAGAATATATAACATTATTAACCCCTCAAATTTGCGAAGTAGAACTAGCAAAATTAGATAAGCACGCCAAAGAAATGGTGTTAAAACATTTAAAAGGAGAAGAAACATAAAGTGGCAAAAGAAGAATTAATTCCTGCAGAAGGAGTTATTGAAGAAGTATTACCTAACGCAATGTTTAGAGTAAAATTAGATCAAGGTCCTAGTATATTAGGAATTATCAGCGGTAAAATGCGACAACACCGAATACAAATATTAGAAGGTGATCGTGTTAAATTAGAACTTAGCCCTTACGATTTAACTAAAGGGCGAATTACTTATCGTGAACGTTAATCAACCTAAATAATTCGCCCAGCTTGGGTGTTTTAAATCCCATTCAAACTTACGTCTTTTATCCACTAACTGGTAGTAAGTGGGTTTAACGGGTTTAACCTTAGGAACAATTTTCTTATTGTTTCCTTTGTTAATATTACACTTAGCGCAAGCACAAACACAATTTTCCCAAGTATTCTTTCCACCGTGACTAATAGGTAACACGTGGTCTAGGGTAGCAGTTCTTGCGGTTACTGTAACATTGCAATATTGGCAAGTATACCCGTCTCTTAAAAAAATATTACTTTTACTAAAACGCATAGTAATTTTTTTCTTTTGATATTCTTTTAATATCATAACGGCAGGGACAGCAGTTTGCCACCGCGCTGAACGCACGATCCAATCGTCATACCATTCCAATACTGTAGCTTTATCACTAACTAAGTAACGGATTGATTCTTGCCAACTGATCGTGCTCAAGGGCAGCATAGATAAAGGCTGTGCATCTTTGTTTAATATTAAAGTAGCCATATGAAGTTAAAAATATTTACCTGGTTAAATTTTACATTATTATAACACCGATTTTTCCTAAAGTCTATCAATGGATATATCTGTATCTACAGATAAATTCCAAACTCGTCTACGTTGAGCACCTTTTTTCTGGGCAAAACGTTTGACATCACAATTTGAACAGACGTGAAAATAATCGTTATTAAGTCTACGATGATCCATTTTAGACACAGCTCTTTGAAAAACACTGTGGCAACAATCACACTCAAATACAGCTATAGTTTTAATTCTTGTATAGTTGTGTATGTTATTTAACTTACTAATTCTTTGGTATTTTAAAGTTATTTTTTGTAATTCACGGAACATAAAGTATTTACATTCGGTTTATAAAAACCAAAACTAAATAGCGTATCAAGTAGGAAAACCCATGCCAACACTTCAATTTATCAATACAGGAACCGGACCAAACGCAGGTAACGGCGATCCATTAAGAATAGCATTTAATAAAGTTAATAGTAATTTCGGATTACTTGCTGAAACTTCTTATTCGTTTTTTAACGGATCAGCAACATTAGTTCTTAATACTTCAGGATCGGTTGTACTTACCAACGGATCTACTTTATTTGAAGATACATTGGGTAATTTTTATATAGGTAGTTCAAACACTGGAACAAATTGGGAATTTAAAACCAATGGTGCTACGGTATTTCCTCCAGGATATACATTTCCAGCTAACAAAGGATCAGCAGGACAAACATTAGTATTAGAATCTGATGCTGTATCATTAACATGGCAAACTCCTTTAGTTACAGTCAGTCAATTAAATGATAACGGTTATACTGCACGTTTAGACAGCGGCGGAACTTTAGTTGTTCCTCAAATTATTGAAGGCGCTGGCAGCTCAGGAGTAGCTTTAGAAGCAACTAATCTTCAAGAATTTTGGTGGAGCCAATATGGAGATTTGTCATTTAATACTCATTATGATCGTGCTTCTGGTTCATTATACGATCCAGCAGGTAACTTATATGTTATAGGATCGATTACTACTGGTACCACATCTACTAATGAAATCGCTGTATTAGTTAAATATGATCCAGATGGCAATTTATTATGGGATAATGCTTTTAATGTTAGTGCCGGTACTGGATCAACAGAATTAATAGGCGAAAGTCTAGCTACAGACAGTTATGGAAATATATTTGCTTTAGCTAATAGTAATGGTTATATTATCATCTTAAAATTTGATAATAACGGAAACTTAAATTATCAAAAACAATTTGTAGAATATCAATATTCATATGGAACAGATATAGCTGTAGATTCTAATAATAACGTATATGTATTAGGTGACGAATCTGTTATTGGAGCAGCATATACTTCTACTGGTTATTTTTCATTTATAACAAAATTTGATAATAATCTTAATCCTTTATGGAGTCGAGGAATCACATTAGGAAATAATGTTAACGAACCTTATCAAGGTAGCGGTGCTGGATCTATTGTAGTTTCGGGAAATTATGTTTATGCCAATGGTGGTATTAATGATGGAACATATAACTGGCAATGGACTGCTAAGTTAGACCTTAATGGTAATCAACAATGGCTTAAAGATTCTCAAGGTTTAATCGGAATGGGATTAGCTGTAGACACAATAGGCAGTGTTTATAGTGCTTGTACATCAGATGAAGAAGGTGGATCATCTACTTTAATAAAATATAAAAGCACTGGTAGCATTGCATGGATCTCGCATTATAACCAAGGTGTAGGTGGCGGCGATGTTGATTTAACCTATGCCACTGATGGATATTTGTATGCTACAGGCGCAGTTTATTCTACAGGTATTAGAGGCACAAAAAATAATCAAAGTAGTTTATTACATTGGGCAAAGGTTGATCCTAGCACAGGTAATATTTTAGTAGAAAGAGTTTTTGGTAATACTAATACTAACTATCTAGTAGGATCAGTAACAGGTGTTACTACATCTACTAGCAGTGTAATTGTTACTGTTGTTAATAACTTTTTGCCCAGCGGAACTCATGTAACTTTTACAGGAGTTGGCGGAACTACACAATTAAACGGCAACAATTATTATATTAAACCTTTAAATTATAACCAGTTCCGACTTTATTATGACAGTACTTTAACTAATGTTGTTACTGGAACTTTCTTTTCAGCTTATACCACAGGTGGATCATTAACTATGATTGTTAACCCTGGTACAGAAGACGTTTGGTATTATCGCGGACATAAGTTAAGTGGTGTATATAAAAATGCATTAGGTATCGCTGCATATTCTTACATTAGCACTAATACTAGTAATGTTTATACTGCTTCTAATTTCTTAACATTACAACTATTAACTAATGGTGCTACTACGGGAACCTATGGGGTTTATAATTATGGATATTGGAAAAATCCATATGGTTATACAAACCTTGTTACAACTACTAATTACTTAACTTCTAATTTAAATTTATTCCTTGGACCAGCAGGTACTCAACCGTCTACATCTAGTTATGTAGTTGCTAATAATACCACAGTTACTAATACCTATACTGCATTTACTATGGTATTAGGAACAACAGGTACTACAAGTCTATGGCAATTTGCTCCAAGCGGTACTTTAACATTCCCAGATGGTAGTATTCAAACAACTGCTTATGTAAATTCCACTGGAACAATTAATCTTTCAGCTATTACTCAAAGTATTATACCTGCTAGTAATAATACATACGATTTAGGTAGCCCAACAAATCAATGGCAACATTTGTTTATTAGTTCAGGTAGTATCTATCTTGGAAATATTAAATTAAGCAATTCGGCCGACGGTAAAAACTTATTAATACAAAATGTTAATTATACTGTCAATACATTAACCAACGTTATTACTACAGAAACTGTTATTAATAACTATGCTGCATCGGTTTCAACATCTTCATTAGTTGCTGGAACTTGGACTGCGGTATTAAACAAATACGGAAATTTATCATTACCGTATGGCAGTTCAATTGGTAGTCCATTCGTTGATGGATCATCTGCATTGGTTGGCGCTTATGATTCTTACGTCAGCTTAGTCAGTTACGACACACGACAATATATTTCAGTATACGACACTTATCTTGGAAACCATGTTCAAATAGGTGTTAATTATAATGTTCCAGGACAAACTGGATATAGTTGGTCATTTAACCCAGATGGAACTACTTTATTTGCCAGTACAACTACTGTGGGAAATTCAGCATCTGGTGGATATAAATTCCCAGGAACAGTTGGTACCTCAGGCCAAGTTCTTGCATTATCCTCAACTAGTACCGGTACATTAGTATGGACTACTATATCCGGTGGTAGTGCTTTAACTAATGGCACTTGGACATTGGCATTATCATCTACTGGTAATTTAACTGTTCCAAATAACATAATATTTCCACAGTCTAAACTAGGTTCTCCAAATATTAACGGAACTACTGATTACATAAGATTCTACGATTTTGGAGCCGAAGGTACTCAGTACAATTATGCTATGGGAGCCGAAGGTAGCCATATTTGGTTTAATGTGGACCAAGCAAACAACGATACTTTAGGGTTTAAATTCTACGGTGGTGGAACTCTAGCTGCTAAGATTACTACAGCTGGTAATTTATATATTAACGGAATTAAATTTAACGATAATACCACACAGACCACAGCATGGAAAGGATCTACATCAACTTTAGTTAGTGGAACCTACACTGTAGCATTATCTTCGAATGTCTTAAACATTCCAGGACCATTGGAGTATCCATACGGGACTAGTTTAACAGAAGTTAGTAATTTAGACAGTCAGCTAACTGCTCCTTATCAATTCACTATTAATACTAACGGTGGGTCAGTACAATATACATTTGGCAATAGTGGTTATCTTGGATTGCCGTCTGGATTAGTATTTCCTGATAGTAGTGTACAAACTACTGCTTACACTGGAACTATTGCTTATAGTAATGTAACAGGAGCTCCATATAATTTAACTACAGCTACGGTTAATAGTTTAATTGCAAATTCATTAACTAATGTAACTAATGCAACTGCTTCTAGAATGGTATTTGGAAATGGCAATATTACGCAGGTAACTGGAACTGGTACATCTACTGTTATTGTTTCTTTAACAGTCAGCAGTTCGACTTATTTCTATTCGAGCTACACTGGTGCTATTGTTTATGCTCGCTTACCGCCTACTAACACTCTACAGTTAGGTGCTGAGTATGTTCTTGACTCTGCTTCAAGCACACTATATGTTCAGAACTCAACAGGATCCCTGCTTTACAATACCTATGGAACTAATAGCACAGTAAGAGCAATCTGTATCAATACTGCCACAGACACAGCGGCATCTTGGAAGTATAACGTAGGTTACGCACAGTTCTATGGTAATGGTACTGGACTATTAACCAACGCCAGTCCAACTATGAGCACTCCGACATTTACTGGAGGAGCAACATTTAGTAATGCGGCGCTAACACTAAGTGGAACATTGTATGCTAACAGCCCAGGCTTCTTGGGTATGCCACAGAACGCACAAACTGGGTCAACATATACTCTAGTGTTAACTGACCAAGGTAAGCATGTTTATGTAAGTACAACAACCACAGTTACTATTCCTGCTAATACTGTAACCAGTTTCCCAGTAGGATCAACAGTGGCTATTATTGCTGGACCAAGTACAACTGCTACGATTGCTATACAAAGTGATACACTATACTTGGGCGGAACAGGTTCAACAGGGACTAGAACATTGGCTCCGTTTGGTATGGCTACTCTAGTTAAAGTAACAAACACTACTTGGTTTATTAGTGGATCGGGGTTAACATAATATGACTGGTATGATGATGCATCACATGGCCACGGTGAAAATAGCTGTCACCGTCGGTACTTCTATATATAACTTATTGAGTCCCGCAGGACAAACTGCCTACAACAATACTTCTAGTGGATTTTTCTTCTATGTTACGGCTACTGACTACAATGCTGTGCTAAACAGTTTATCTGGTGCTTCAACAATAGGTATGACAACCGCACAATTATCAGAAGTCGGAAGTGCTTTTGCAGGAGGCCTTGCCATCAGTCTTCCGTCATCTATATCTAGTGTTACCTCTAACAGTTATATAGTAGGTTTTGCTATGCGGTTGTATAATCAGGTATCAAGCAACATAAAATTTTTAACCAGTAGTACGTTCGCCGCAGGCACCTATACACAAGTAGCAAATACAGTAAGTAGCGGAGTTTATTCTCCTACTATATCATATTTCCTAAGGAAACAACCTACGGCAGTATCTACCACTACCTATGTGGCCTTAGAGTGCGATAAAAATTTCAGCGAGGGAACTACTATCTATACAAATGCCGCATACTCATCGGGCAATAATGGATCCTGGACTCCAGGTTATAGCGCCGTAATGCCAGTATTCCAAACTCTAGTTACTAACGTACAACCTACAAGCTAAGGAAAAATATAAAGATTCATATCTAACTTAATATATAAATACAGATAACGGAGATTATAGAATATGTCAGTTTTATTAAGAAAAGGTGCTTATTACCCAGGAGTTACACAAAATACAGTAACTAATGCTACCAGTACTGTAGCTGCGGCATTTGGTACACAAACCACAGTTATTCGTGTAGGTGTACAGTATGATACATACATATGTTTAGGTAACACCGTAGCCAGCAGTACAGTATCGTCAACTGCTACTACTATGATTATACCAGGCGGTGGTGTAGAATTCTTTGCTGTTAATCCATTAACTTATCTATCACATGAATATGTTGCTACCAGCGGTTGGATTAGTATTACAGAATTAGCTTCTGGATTGCCAGATACCAAGGATTAATCTGTGTGGACTAGACCTGGACATATAGGTGTTAATAAAAAAGTAACGGTTCCTTCTACAATAGTTAAAACTTATACAGGAACATTAGCTGCTAATAACGCTAGTTCGTTAAAATCTGTTACTGTAAGAAAAACAGATTTTCTCGATGTCACACCACTTGTAGGTTGGTTTTTAACTCATAGCACTTACGCTGTTCGTGCTCCTATTACTTCAGTTTCAGTCAGCGGTGCTAATTATATTTTAGGATATACTGTAGGAACAGCATTTAGTGGTGGCTTAGGCACTGCTTATACAGTTTCGAATAAATAATATTATGAAAGCAAGCGACATTATTCAAGGACTAACAGATTTAATTGCTGTTATAAAACGTGATGAACAAGCACAGCAATTTCAAGAACCCACCACAGTGGCTAAACCAGAAGTTGTTGTTGATATTGAACCAAAGACTCCTCAGTCAGAATTAGATGCTGATAAATTTGTTCCACCACTACAAGCAAAAATTGAATTATTAAAGAAAGCAACTGGTGTTGCTAGTACCTTTGATGGCAACGGCGAGCAAGATGAATTAGCCCAAGTTATAAAAATGGCTGGCATTCGACAACCACATCCTGTGGTACAAGATATGGCAGGTGAAGACGAACCCTTGGATAGTTAAGGATACCTAAATGGGCACTCCTATTCACAAATTATTCACTGATCTTAAAAATACCAATGGTAGTACATATGTAGGGCAAACTGGTCGCATATGGTATGATCCTGTTTCAGGGTTTCGTGTCAGTGACGGAGTTACACCCGGCGGCAATCCGGCTATTATTTCAGTTACCACTGCCAGTATCGGTGACCTAGTTATTACTGGTTCTACAATTTCAACTACGGTTGCTAATGAAAATATTACACTACAAACAAATGGCACAGGTGAAATAGTAGTAATTGGATCTTTTCAAGTTAATACGCCTGCAGGACAAAATATATTAGAAATTGCAGATTCCGGTGAAGTAAATTTTATCGCCCCAATACCTGATAACTATCACTCAGCTTTTGCAATTACAGGAAATACTACCGGTTACATTCAATACCCGCAAAATACTGGTGTTATATTACAACTAACCGGTCAACAAAATAATCCTGCAAGAATCTATAACGATGGAGTTAATAATTATTCTGGCTACATAGGTCGTAGATATGATGGTACTAGTCAATCTCCCAGTGCGGTGCAAAGTGGGGAAGTTATCAGTCGTATTGGTGCAACACCCTATACATCCTCAGGTTGGCCAGCACTGTCGACGGCCCGTATAGATTTTGTAGCAACTGAAAATCAATCAGCAAGTAATCAGGGAAATCAAATATCTTTCTGGGCAACTTCAACTGGTAGTAATGCTATTCAAAATCTATACACAATGGACAGTAATGGAATTTATCCATCAAGTACAAGTAAAGTTGTAGATTTGGGTAGTGTAACTAATCGTTGGGGTAATATTTGGGTGGGTCCGCACAGCCTACATCTACTAGATCAAACTACTTCGGCTGATGTCGCCCTTACAGTTAATGCCGGAACATTATATTTAAATGGGGCTCAAAACATTTCCTTAGGACAGTTAGTAATTATAGGCAATACAATTCAATCTATAACTCCCAGCACTCAAATTAACCTAGGTGATATCAATGACACAGCATTGTTTAATGTCGGGCGTGCAACATTAATACAAAGTCCTTACTTTGCTTCAACAACATCATTGTTAACTATCGCCGGGTCAACTGCCACTGGTGTTGCTTTAGATAATGCCGGCACTATGATGCACATCATAAATCAAGCAGGAGAAAGCAGTCGTATTATTAACGATAGCTATGGTACAGGACTTTATCCTGTATATGCTGGACGAAGTGCAAGAGGCACTATCAATAATCCCACATCAACTAGTGCCACTGATATATTAAGTCGTTTCGGAGCCAACGGATATGTTGCTGGAGTAGGTACTGGAACTGGATTTTTATCGCTTGGTAGTGCTAGAATTGATTTTAGTGCCAGTGAAGACTTCACCCCAACTAATCGCGGTACACAGATTGATTTTTATACAACACCCAAAGGATCTAGCACATTAAACAATGTCGCATCAATCAGTAATACAGGTTTGATAACAGACGCTATTACATTTAGTGGTGATGGCAGTGTTCAAAGTTCAGCAGGAGTTCCTGCTAACACAGTGGGAATCAGTAATGGTATCGCACAGCTAGGCGGCGATGGTAAATTGTTGTCTAGTCAAATTCCTAGTAGCCTACAAGGTGCTGTTACATTTGCTGGAGGGTGGAATGCCAGTACAAACACTCCTAATCTTGCTAACAATACCAGCACATATTCAACAGGTACAGAATTTGTAATTACACAAAGTGGAACACAAAATCTTGGATCGGGTAATGTTAATTACCAAGCAGGCGGATTTGTTATCTATGGTGGCGGCGTTTGGAATTACGCTCCGGGTGTCAGTAATTTTACTAGTATAAGTGCTATAAATCACATTAGTGTTAATACCGCAACTGGTGTTATACAGATTAGTAGTGATGCCACACCTAATAACACTACAGCTACTATTGTCTCAAGAGACAGCAGTGGAAACTTCCAAGCTAATATAATCACAGCAAATTTAATGGGCAATGTATCAGGTAATGTTACAGGCTCATTAACTGGAAACGCCCAAACCGCTAGTAAACTAAATGCACCAGTTAGTATCAATGGTGTATCATTTGACGGATCTGTTAACATACAAGTTAATAATACATCAACCTTAACTTTTGGTACAGGTTTAAATTCAGGTAGTTACAACGGTTCTAGCCCAGTAACACTTACGCTGAATACTTCGACGTTGATGGCTACCGCAGTTTACGCACAAAGTTTCAACACATCAACTCTAGTAGCTAACGCAGTTAACGCCAGTACAGCAACTAATGCAGGATATGCTTACTCATTTAATACAGGAACATTAGTTACCAATGCTGTGAA